>Ga0256836_1000024_pt1 | contig 125830 bp, 131 predicted proteins | sample 4561380metaG_FD_185974 | JGI IMG/M metagenome (GOLD analysis project Ga0256836, IMG submission 185974) | Hydrothermal vent microbial communities from Guaymas Basin, Mexico - 4561-380 | ecosystem: Environmental > Aquatic > Marine > Hydrothermal vents | place: Mexico: Guaymas Basin | collected...
GACTCTAAGGGTTGGCCATCATCTCCAAGAGACCTGATGTGATGGGTGTAAAATGGGTTAGGTGTGTTTCCTGGTCTGTCTGAGGATGTGTGTCCTTGTGTTTGTGTCCGTGTAACTCATAACCCAAGAGCATTCCTCTTTTACATTCTTTAAACTTTTTAACAAAACTTCTAAAAGGAGGTGTACTATGAAAAGAATTCTTGATATTGATGTGATAGCAGAAGCTGTAATGAATAGGGATGGACACCGCCCAAAAAGAGCGGTATCCAACAAAACACACATCCTCTTAAAAGACAGACTACACAAACCAATAACGACCAGGAAACACATTAACATAAAACAAGGTTGGCGAATAGCCAATCTTGAAGTTATGACACCTAACCCATTCTACAAAGAAACAAACAATATACTAGTTTGGAATGCTCTTGGGTTTGACTTAGATAAAGAAGATGGCGAAAAAGCAGAATACGCCACCATACACATAAATCCAGAAAACGGACACAAACACATTTACGTAGAACTTACACCCATCACATCATATAAAGGTCTCAAAACAATCATCTCTCAACACAAATCCAAAGTAGAAGCATCAATAGCTTCTGCTTTATTCAACATAGAGAACAAAGAATTCATGCTCATTTCTGATATTATTGCAGAAGAAGCTCACAAAGAATTAGCAAAAAGGTTGCAGGCAGACCCTGCAACCAGTACTCAAATAAACCACCCCTTCAGAACACTCAGATCTCCCGATAAGTCATATATTATTCAAACAAAAGCTTCGAAATCAGTATCTCTTTTTAAACTTGCAAATGATCTTCATCTAAACAAAAAGAAACTTCTTGTCAAATACATAGAAACTTTAATCAATGAATACTCAAATTCAAAATTCTTTAAGCATATTACTATAAAAACATCCCTTAAAGAAGTACGTCAAAATGAATACGATATACCAGCTTTATGTGAATTTATTGTCAAACATTTCTGGAAAAAAGGTCATAGGCAAAATCTTTCAATGATCATAACAGGAATGCTTTATAGATGGTATAACAGAAGCTATATTAAAACACTTAACCATCTAAAATCACTTATTCCAAAAGATGATGAAGAGTACAAGAAGAGATTTGATCCAATCAAACACATACGTTACAGGACAACTTATTATGGATTACCAACTGCTATACAATATATTCGAGCAAATTTTGACTCCAAATTTGATATCAAAGTTTTCAAAATTGATTCAAACAAAACAAAAATTGTTGAAATTCCAACAAAAGAACTCAAAAATAAGAAAAAATTGAGTCAATATGAATATGATCAGCTTACTCTATTATGCATAATGGGATTAACTCAAGATAAACGTTATACAAAGTATGATGCAAATAATGAAGAATTTGTTATCACTCTAAACAGTTCGACAGAATTCGTAAGAAAAGTCAACAACTTTAAAAACTCAGATCACAAATCACAATACAACACTATCATAAGATCTCTTAACAGACTTGCAAAATCTGGTATTATTCATGTTGTTAAAGAAGCTTATTTTGACAAACAAACTTGGTCAAAGAAACAACGTATCATAATCAGACTGCCATTCAAATACTTTAACATTATTAAGAGAAGCATAGTTTGGAATAAGAGTTTACAGCATTTTAGCATCTTTGCTCTTAATAAGATTCTTAAAGAAAAACAAGCTCATAAAAACTTCAAAGAAAGAATCGTTAATGATGTCATCCTTAAATGCATTTGGATCTATATATTAGATTCTGACGATCCAATTCTTGATTCATTGTTTGTCAAATTTGATTCATTAATCAACTATACTTTGACAGAATCTTGGTACACAAAGATCAATAAATTATTTCTTTACAACGGAACATCAAATTGGTATATGTTTAACTTAACAATGAAACAACTTACAAATTCAAGAATGCATAATAATGCTTATTCTGATTCATCTAAGTCAAAATTATTATTTAAGCTTTGGTTGATTCAATTACAGTTAGTTAATATTGTTTATGAAACATATTTTGAGATATGCAAAGAAAACATGCTTTAATGATTCTTAATTGTTTTTATATACATTTTTCAATGTATACCTATATTATATAGAAACAAAAATAACCTAACTCACAGAATATTTTTCACGAGGTTTATTGGTATGACTTATAGTGAAACATTTGAGAAAGCAATGGAGTTTATCTTTCAATGGGAAGGTGGTTATGTAAACGATCCTGATGATCCAGGTGGTGAAACGAAATATGGTATCTCTAAAAGACAATATCCAGACTTAGATATAAAACATTTGACAAAGGAACAAGCTAAAGAGATATATTACAAAGATTATTGGTTGAAAGCTAAGTGTCATAAGATAGAAGGATTATGTGAACGATTGGCATTTGTGCATTTTAATTGTGCAATCAATACAGGTGTATACAATGCAAATCGTATTCTTCAAAAGTCAATAAATAGACAACTTGAAGATTCAAACTTAAAATTAATAGTTGATGGTGTTGTTGGTCCAAAAACATTACATGCTTTAGAAAAATGTAATACGGATTTCGTCTTTGAAACATATGTGTTAAATCTTGCACGCTATTATCATACTTTAGTAATACATAAACCCAGATTAAGAAAGTTTATTGTTGGTTGGTTGAATAGAACCTTTGATGCTTATAAAGTAGCTCTAGAAGGGTTTAGATGTTAAACTGTGTTATTGAACTTGATATGTGATAAAAAATAAACATAGATGAGAGGTTAAGTAAAATGAAGATTTTAAATGGAATTCTTGAAGCAATTATTCCTGCTAAGCTTAAGAAGTTTATCTCAAAACCAAGAAATAGACAGAAGCTTCTTGAAAAATGTGGTGCTAAAGCATTTCTTGTACCAGATCAACTAAAGTTTCCTGTTATGGATCAAAATTGTGAGTATAATTGTGCTTTAATTTTTTCAGCCTATCTTCGTGCAAGAGAATGGGGTTATGAAGACATAGCTGAGAAAGCAGCAGAATTGTTTGAGAAAAACAACTGTGCTGAAAAGATTGGTAGACATATCAGAGAAGAAACCTAAGAGAGGGTTAATTCATGTCTATATTAAAGACATTCAATGTTGATCAACAACATAGAGTTGCAGAACCATATCAACTAGTTGATGCATTTGCATACAGGGCTCTTATAAGACAATTGTTCGGAAATAAGACTCATATTTTTCTTGGATGGTTGACAAACAAATCTATTGAAAATACTGATTACAAGGTTAGAATCTATCCTTTTGCGTGTATAATACAGGATACACTTATTTACTTTGGTGATGCTACATTTTCCGAAACTCCTGTGTTAGAATATGATTTATCAGAAATAGCTTCTGGAAAAAGTGAGATTTATATAGGGGTTAAATACAACTTTGATTCGTCTTTCTCGAATCAACAGCCAGCAACAATTGCATTTAGTGATTCTCAAAGTGATTTAGATGTTTTGCTTGGTAAATTCATTGTAAGCGATAAAAGTGTAGAAGTTAACAACTATTCTTATCATCACTTATTTAGTATTTATAAACTAAATTACAACGATCTTTGGAATCCATCATCTTATAAATTAGCCCTATGTATACCTGTTGATGCAGATGAACATACAGCTCTAACAATTCATAATGCAGGCAACCAAAAATGTCATTTATTCATAGATGGTGACGTTTTTGCAAACGAAGGAAAAAAGCAATTAGCTTATACTGATTTAAGTAATGTTTCTTCTTCTGCAGTTGTTAACAAAATTAAAGGAGCTGATGGATCAGGTTCAGGATTAGATGCTGATAAGGTAGATGGTCTTGATGCTGATCGATTCTTAAGAAGAGATACATCTTCTGCACCAACAGAAGATGGTAAGTTTGATCTAGGATCATCAAATAAAAGATTTAAAACTGTTTATGCTGGTCGTTTTGACGGAACGGCATCATCAGCTGATTATGCTGACCTTGCAGAATACTTTATTGCAAATGAAGAATTAGAAGTGGGTGATGTAGTAAGTGTTTCTTCAAGTGATGATTATGAAATTGAAAAATCTGATGTTAACAGTAAAAATGTGCTTGGTGTGGTATCAGAGAAACCAGCTTATATCATGAATAATAAGATTAGCAATCATCCTTATGCATATCCAATAGCTTTAAAAGGTCGTGTTTTTGCTAAAGTAAAAGGTCCTGTTGAAAAAGGTGATGAATTGACAGTTGTTTCAAAAGGGATACTTGGTAAAAAGAAACAAGTTAATGATCGTGTTGTTGCTATAGCTTTACAATCTTTAAATTCTGATTCTGTAACTCTTTTGGAGGTTGTGGTAGTATGATAAATCCTGATAAACTCAAACAATTTATGACTGCTATTGATAACAATGATTGTGATACAGCAAAAACCATATATGAGCAGATAAAGACAGAAACTATTTTAACATATATTGATATTCAATATTTTGAAGCACTAATTGCTCGTTGCCAGATTAATAAATTAACAGATTTAAATCAAATACGTCAGATACTTGATGATCTCAAAACCAAAAACAATGCATTTTTGTGTACTCATGTATTACCTTTGTTAATCAAATTGCTTGATGAAAGTGATGTTGAATATTGTAAGGATAAAAACCCTAAATCCTATGTTTTCATGAAAATCAGATATTTACTTAATGTATTACAACATAATCCAGATCAAACATCTTATAATGAATTAAAGCAACTAATTACGAATTACAAAGACTTTATAGATGAATCTTCAAAGAATTTTATTCTTGATACTCTTCAGAATATAAATCTAGAATACTTTAAGGAAGTTAAATCGTTGTTTGAAGGAGGCAATGTTGGGAACAATTCAAATTAATGTAACAGAATCATGTAACTTAGCATGTAAATACTGTTATATGCATAATAGAAATAATCAATTACCACAAGAAGTTATCAATCGTATTGATTATGTAGTAGAAAGAATTTCTCAGATTTTGAATGTTGATAAATTTCATGTTTCGTTTTTTGGTGGTGAACCTCTTTTAAAATTTGATTTAGTTTTAGAATTGTATGATAGATTGAAAGATCATAGGCTTGTAAACGGTTTTGTGATAATAACAAATGGATTGTTGCTTGATGATGAAAAGGTTGACTTCATTAAAAGAAGTGGAGTAGGTGTATCATTCAGCTTTGACGGTCTCTGGACTCCGATCCAGAGACCTCAAAAAAATTCAACAAATGATAATCTTCTTGAAATCTATGAATCTAAGAAAGATATAATTACTCAGGTGACACGTGGTTGTAAATGTATGGTTTATCCTGAAACATGTGGGACGTTAGTTGAAAATTTTGAATACTTGGTTGAATCATGGGGATTTCGTTCTGTAGATTTTTCTATTGTAAGAGATGATATTTGGACAAATGATAGTATAGAACACTTTAGAGAATCAGCTTTGAAGTATGCTGATAAACTTGCAGAGTATTTCAACAAAGGTGTGTATATTTCATCAGGTTTCATATGGCTTTGGATAATGGATAATTATATGCTCTTTAAATACAAAAGTAAGCGTAATTGGTCATGTTTTGCTGGTTTTACAGGTTGTGCAATCCATGTAGATGGTAGATGTTATCCATGTAGCAGGTTTGCAACAAACAAACTATTTCCATTATATGATATTTACAAGGATCAAGTTTTTGAAGATAATGTAAACTTTTTCAAAGATCCTAAAGTGTCTGGAGTTCGTTTTCCAGAATGCCAATCTTGTAAACTTTCTAAGAAAGCTTGTTATGCAGGATGTAAATTTGAACAATTAAAACAAACTGATTTTAAGTATTCTAAACCTGTTAAATGTGTATGTAAATTATATGAAGTTTTTGATGAAGCATCAAAAAGATTTTTACGACAATTAAATTCGCAAACGGAATACTTCAAATTCATTGAGTCTAGTTTAAAAAGGAGGTAGTATGAAAACGTCTATTTCTATTTCATGTAATCTTTTACTTAATGTTTCAAAAATTCTTGAGAAAGAAGAACCTCTTATTTCTAATCTTCTCATTGTTATCTCAGATTATCTTATAAACAAATATGATAATAATCAATCAAAGGATAATATCTGTAAAGAGAAACAGTGTCATGTACAAAGTTGTGATGTTTCAGATGAAGAGGTTCAAGAGTTTCTAGAATTTCTTGAGCAGGAGGAATAAATGACTCATATTCTTTTTATCACAAATCAGTGTAATCTTGCTTGTGAATACTGTTATGAACAACAAGAGCGTCATAAAACTAAACCATTTTTTGTTTCTGATGAAGAAATTGATGTTCTAATACACTCAATTAATAAATCTTCTGATCAACATCATTGCGTAGTTTTATTTGGTGGTGAACCTTTGTTAAAACCTGATCTTGTGCAACATGTTATATTATCAGTTTTGAATAATGTAAAGAAAGATAAAATGATAACATTTAATCTGATAACTAACGGAATATACTTTTCTGATAAAGAAAATCTTGAAAAATGGCATGATTTCATACAGAAACATAATGTTTATATAAGCTATGATATTTCATTTGATGGTTTTGATGATAAGCGACGTGTTGATAAGTCTGGTAAACCAGTTGTAGATAAAATTATCAAGTGTTTAAACAATTTTGAAGAGTTGAATATTCCTTATAGAATTAGCTATACTCTTCATAAAGCTAATCTTAACTCATTTATCAATGATTTTATTCAGATCAGAGAACGCTTTAAAAATTGTCAAAGAATTATTTTAAGAGTCAATTTTAAAGAAGTTGTTAGTGAGTTACATATGAAATCGTTAGAAGAGTTTAAACAGTATCTTAAACAAGTTATGTCTGTCGTTTATATTTATCTTCGTATACCAATTTGTGAATGGGTATGCAACTTATGTGACGTTAATTGTAAATCCACAACAGTTAAATATGTTGTAGCTAATGAAGAAGAAGATTCTGAGATGGTCTTTAACAAGTTTACAAAACGAGAACAAAAACTATCTAAGGAGGAAAGGTGAAATCTCTTTTTATTGATCTGACTCTTACTCAACAATGTAATTTTCGATGTAAATATTGTTTTGAATCTGGTCATTTCAAATCTCGTAAACTTTATGAAACTATTACTTTGGATGCTCTTTATAGCTTTATAAATGAACTTGTTAAGAAATTTAGAATTGATAGAGTGACGTTTGGTATGTGGGGTGGTGAGCCCCTCCTAGAAATAGACTATATGCTTGATATCATAAAGCAATTTGAAAATGAACCTTGGTTTTATAAAACATTTGTCTTTACAAACGGTTACTTAATAGATTCTGTTCTTGATAAGTTATCGACTGTGAAAGATAAAATATGGATTCAAGTTAGTTATGACGGAAAAGTTATTCATGATAAATATCGAAAATCGATTGATCATCAACTAACCTCTGATAGAGTTTTGCATAATTATAAGTTGTTAGTAAAACACAATTTTGAATGCTCAATCAAGTCAGTTTTACCGGTTTCAGACATACATAATCTGGTTGAAGTCTATAAGGAATTTGAATCTTTAAATGAAACTTATCTTACAAAATTCAACAAGTCTCTTATATACAATCCATCATTTGATTACTACAGTCTCTATGATTGGTCAGAGATTGAGAATAAGCTTAAGCAAGCTTTAAAGAATCTAATTGGCTACTTAAAACATAAAGAAAGAATTTACATCTCCTGGTTTCAACCACGACCTAAACGAGCCATATGTTCTTTAGGATCCAGCATGATTGCTATCGATGTAAATGGTTTCATACATCCATGCCATGGTTTTATCTATTACAAGGATCACAAATTCAAAACACATATATTTGATCACAATGTTTTTGATAAACTTGAGTTAATGTTCAACTTTTTTAGCCAAAAAAATAAGTATGAGCCTGCTGAATGTAAGTCATGTACAGTGAATTTTTGTATGAGATGCAATGCATCTTTTTATTCTCTTTCAAAGAAGACATCAGACTATGAACGTTTATGGGACAAAGATTCAACTATATGGTTATGTAAAACTTATAAACTTATTGATAAAGCTTATCGAGCATTAAAACACTATAAAAGTATAACTAGATGAGGTTTTGAATAATGGGAGCTCCTTGTCCATCAAATGTAACACATTGGACTGATGAACCACTTAATTCTTCTATTGTTATAAAAGCTTATCATATAGAAGAATTAAGAAATGCTATTAACAGAGAAAGACAAAGAAGAGGATTAGCGAAACATTCATGGCAAACAAATATCACATCAGGAATTGTTATTCGTGATGAGCATGTAAAAGAAGTAGCTGACGTTGTTAAATCAACAGATACACATCATATACTAAAATGGTCCATTAACTATAACAATCTAGATGGTAAATTAATTGAAGATGACCATATTGAAGAACTAAGACGCAACATCAATAAACTTGAACAAGAATGTTTATGTGACTGTGATTACTGTACATGTGATTGTAATTACTGTACATGTAACTGCAACTATTGTACCTGCAATTGCGATTATTGTACCTGCAATTGTGATTATTCATGTACTTGTGATTGTAATTATAGTTGTACTTGTGATTGTAATTATAGTTGTACTTGTAATTGTGATTATTGTACCTGTAATTGTGATTATTCATGTACTTGTGATTGTAATTATTCATGTACATGTGATTGCAATTATTGTACTTGCGACTGCAATTACTGTACTTGTGATTGTAATTATAGTTGTACATGCGACTGCCACTATGACTGTACATGTAACTGCAACTATTGTACATGCGACTGTGATTACTGTACATGTGATTGTAATTATGCTTGTACTTGTAACTGTAATTATCGTTAAGGAGGCAATTATGATTTTTCAAATTTTCAAAATAGATAACGATTTATATGCTCTTATTCCACTCAAAGATACTTCAAAGTATTTTCCTTTAGCATTCTCCATTTCTGTTGAAAAAAATCATCAACTTATTGATTATGCTATGCAATTGTACAACAATAACAGAGTTTTATGTTTGACTCATGATCAATTACATCAGATCGAGACACTAAAACCTGATGAATGTCAATTTAAAGACTTATCAGAATTTCCACAATTATCAGCTATAGATCAGGTATCAAAAGTTTTTAACGAATATGTACTAAAGTTTAACTTTACTATTCTTGATATTCTTTTCTATTTGAATGATAAACCTATTGAATCTAAGAAAGTTGATTTGCTTTCTAATATAGTCGAGATCTATTTAGATACCCTTTATGAAATAGTTGTTTTACAGAATACTCGTGATCTAAACGAAAAGATTGATACCATGAAAAAGAGGTTGGAAGATGCTTATCAAAGCTTTTTATCAGAAAACAAATAATCCTTTTTGTATGAAAGAAACTTTAGATTCGTCTAAACAAATTGTATATCTTACAAAACCTAGTCAGTTTGTACCTATCACAGCTTCTAATTATATCAACACACGATCTTATGATAGTTGCGAAGAAGCGGAAAAAGAAGCTAAGTTTGATATAGAATTTTTCTCCTATCTACGAAATCGTATTTATCCATCTTTTGTACTCATGTTGGTTAAGAAGTACTTAGAAAACTGGTTCAAAACAAAAGGATATAGTGTTGCTAAGGATGAAGATTATGTGGTAATTTTAACATCTGGTGATGAAGAGCTAACAAAGAAACTTATGTTATATCTTATGATTAAAGATGCTTTAGGGACATTCATTAATGGGATGGGATATAGTTGGGATTATAAGAAGTAACGGTTTATCAGGGCTTGTTTTCGATGTATGTGATTATTTATTTTATCACCATGTGTACTTTGGATGTAAAGTAGCTATCGTTACCAATTTGAATATCAATATCTTAAAGAATTTCATAAATCAACATTATAGATATCATTTGGAATATGATATTTTTGGCATATCAAACTTAGAAACAATAAAGACAAATATTTTGATTACAACAATTCTTAACAAAGATGTGCTAAAATATATTGAGTTTAATGAGTTATATTTCGTTCCTAATCAGATTTATTATTCTCTTTTTGATAGAGTTACAGTACACAATATTAAGAAAATTTGGTTTCAGGGTTTGAAAATTCATAAGCCTTTATACGAAAAAAACTTATTAATTTATTCTACTGATTACCCTTTAGTGTTTCCGATGAAAGATAAAATTTTATCATACACTAAAATTTTAGTATACAAATCTCCTTTTTTAGCTAATCATCTTTCGAAAATTTACGATAGACCTATATACGCTTTATTACCATCAAAAGATTTCTTTAGTATGTTTGACAGCATGTTGATCTTAGACTCCAAAACATCCTATCAACGTCCAAGTTACACTCCTAGATTACCACTTGAAATCAGATATTTTGGATATGAATGTGAATACCTGGGTAGTGACAAAGTTATTCAAGAAAGAGTCAATCGTCCAATTGAATTCTTCTCATTTCCAGATTTAGAGGCGTCACCAAAATGGTTTATATCCTTACCTCGGATTATCTGAAACATTCTTATGTTTGCGGTCACTTTTTTGAAGCTTTAGATATACATTTTATGTTGAATAGAGTTGGAATACAATCGCAAATTTGTACATTTAACAAGAATTTTGCATTATACACTGATGTTTATGTTAAGAGTCTTTATGAAGATAAACTTGTTGATAATGTATCAATTCAATATCTGACAAAACCATTTTATCAATTTGATGGACCAGTTATAGTAACAGATGGGGCTCTTGATAAAGTATTTGTTCGGGCCCCATCTGTTATTCTTTGTTTATGTAGCAAGTTTGATGTATCTCATATCTTGTCTGATAAGATTTTTATTTTAGGTGATACTAGATTTATGACTAAAGATTTCATTAAAGAAAAGTTCCAGATTGTTAATGAAGATCATTTAGAAAAGTATGATATTATACATTATGTTAAAAAAATAGCTTTTGACTTTTATAAACGCTATGATAGTTTTGATTCTCGATGTCTTATTTACATGGGAAATAGAATGAAAATGACTGAATCATTACCAATACTAAAATGTAATATGTTGACGATTAAAAATCAATTACCAATCCCTAATCTACATAAACATTTTGATACGTACATTTATACACCAGTTAAACGTCAATATGATTGTAGTAACAGACTAATAAAAGAGTGTCAATTCTACAACAAAAAAATTGTCTTTGCAATTGATTATGAAGATATAGCATTACAGATACGATATGAAGATGACTTAAGTAATGTTTGGTTTACAGAGAATGATGATCTTATCAACCTAATACGAGATTTGTTATGATCTTGCTTACCTATTCTTTTGAAAAACATGGTTTTTCTGGTCATATATTTGAGGTATTAGATTACTTTTATTGGTTGACTGTTAATGGATTTACAAATATATATTTTGCGATTCCGTTTTTTACATTTGATGATATATTAAGAATTGTAAGTTCTCGTTATACAAAAAAGTTTTACGATTTCATATATAATCAAAGAAACAGGTATGTGTACATCGACAAAACATATGTTTCTAAACCAGTTATTGATTTAACAAAATTTTCAATCGTAATCTCCACTAATGGAGGTTTATGTTATAATAGACATAAACGTGTATTTTTACAAAACTTTGTAGGATTTAGATGCAACATAGAAAAAGATACATCTTTATACGTTATAGGTTTTCGCTATATTTTGCAAGATTCGCGTATTTATGTTAGTGATTGGTCCGATTTTCAAACAATCGACTATATCAAGAAAATTTTATTTGATTCTATAAAATACGAACCATGTGATAATGTTTATGAATATGCTGCTTATTGTCAAGGAACTCAAAAAGACATATGTCATAAATTTGTAGACATAATAAATGATTCATGTTTAATTATAGGACGAACTCAAAAACCTCCTATTGATAATCTTTTTGCAAAGTTTAAGACATATTTAGTAACACCTACTAGAAGAAAATTCGATTGTTCACCAAGATTAATAAAAGAGTGTCAATACTTTGATAAAGAAATTCTTTTTCTGAATCAACCAGATTATAGCACATATATACGTTATAAAGACCCTTTAGATAAAGTTGATTTGAAAAATGATGAATTTATTTTGGAATTTCTGGAGAAGATTACATGTTAACATTTAAAGACATTCTAACAGTTTTCAATATAACTGATAACAAATGTCTTAATAAGCGTTATTGGTTATTTATCGGTACACAATGCAATGTATCGTGTTCTTTTTGTTATTACAGAAAGCATCATAAGTACTTCAAAACATTAGAAGAACTTGAATTTTTAATGCAACATGTTCTGAACATTTACCATTTTGAAGAAGTTGATATTTCAGGTGGTGAACCTTCAATTTATCCTGATTTAGAACAACTCGTATTAATGCTTAGAAATAAGTTTCAGTTAAAAGTAGGAGTTGTTACAAACGGATTTTCACATAAACATCTAGATCTATTTGATGATAGACTTTTAACCTTTCATGGTTTCGAAGATGATTATTATTTAAGTGTTGGAAGTAAGAAATTATTTTCTGTATTCATCAATACGTTAGAATTCTGTGAAAAACATGATATATTCATTAGAATAAACTTTGTTCTTTTTAACGAAAATCAGTACAACAAACTAGATAATTATCTTGAATTCTTACAGCAATTTAAAGTTGTTAAACAAGTTAATCTACTTCCAATTAATGCATGGTCCGACCAAAAAAATACAACTTTTAATCGTTATCGTCCTCTTAACATACATAATATATACAATTTTGAAATCAATATAAGATATTTTCCTTACTGCTTAACTAATCGTCCAGAATTTGTTGTCTCAATGTTAGGACACATATGGGACAAAAGAGATTGGAGTGTACTTAGCTATAAACTTCCAGATAAGATTTTGAGAAACGATGATCTCTATCGATATGAATGTATACATTATGTACAAACACGGCTTTCTTCTACTCACAAGATGTTAGATATATGTAGTAAGTGTAAGTACTTTAAGATATGTGATGGTATACAGTTAAAACAGTATGATAAGATTGATAAAAGTCTGTTTAAACCTTTAGAGGGAGAATACGTTTATGATCCAAGAAACATTAGAAAATCATGTCCTGGAGATTTATGATAGAGATCACCTTATAAATCGTCTTTATGTACATATGGATCTTTTAATGCATTGTAATCAAAGATGCTCATATTGTTATGCATTCAAGTATAATAAAAAACACGTTATTGTTCCACCAAAGAAGGTATCATTAATACTAGAAGCTTTATCTCATGCAAAACTACCTGTTTTTCTAGGTATTCAAGGAGGTGAGCCGTCACTATATCCTCTTAAAACCCTAATAAATTCTTTTGAATTATTTTTACAATCAAAAACTAAAAATAGAGTATACTTTACAACTAATTTCTATAAACCTTCTTTCTGGTTTGACCTTTTAAAGTGTTTTTCAAAATCTTCAAGAAATAAACTTTATCTACTAGTGTCATTTCACCCTGAATACGTTAAAGATGAGATATCTTTCATATACAATTTGTATGAAATAAGCCATTTAGTAAAGAAAGTAAGAATCAATGTAATGTTGTACCCTCCTTATTTATCTAAATGTATACGTGTTCTAAAATTTCTTCTTAATGATATGTTTCGACCAAAAAACCTAGAAATTCATCCTCATTTTCTTTATATTGAGAGTATAAAATTCTGGCCGTATAAAAACGATATCTGGTATAAGCTTGAATTTCTCAAATATTATGATGAATTAAAGTACATTAAAGTGCGAACAACATATCAAGATTTGCTTTTATCTGATTATGAATACTTTAGATATGGATTTCATAAAACAGTTAAACATATGTTTTGCTATCATAATAATTTTGAAATATTTGTTGATGGTGTAATCAAAAATATATGCATGAATAAAACGTTTGATTTGTCTTATATTGTCAATTTAGAGCAAATTAAACCTATTGTATGTCCTAATGAACAATGTTGTTGTGATGGTCTTGTGAAACAATATAAACGGTCACAATACATTGAACCAAAGTTTAACAACGAACTTAGACTGTGGTAGGAATTATGAAAGCTGTCTTACATGATTTAGATTTCATTTTTAGTAATTCATGTAATTTAAAGTGTCCTTATTGTGATCATACATATCTTTATAGAAATAAGACATTCACACATATAAACTTTGATGAAATTTACTTATCAATGGTTACTCCTTTAATTGAAAAGACAAAAATTGTAAGTTTATCAGGTGGTGAACCAGGAATTCTGAATAGAGAATTTGTAACAAACTTTCTTGAATTTCTTGATTCTCATAACAATGATTTTTCACTATACATATATACTAATGGTTTGTTTATAGATCGTTATATACATCTTCTTACAACATTTAAACATAAAGTAAGGATTATCTGGCATCTGGCACCGGAACCATCAGAAATTCATATAGAAAAAGCAAAAACTTATCTGAAATATTCTTTTCCTATAATTGCCCATGTGGTGCTTCATAAACATAACATTGAATATCTTAAACATTTTCTTATTCAGTGGAAGAAGATATTACCAACTTTTCCGATCAGAGTTGGTCTTTTCACATCAAATGAAAAGTTTCTTAGAGAAAGATTTGAAGTCAAAAGTGAAGATGTGTTAGATTTTAGTGATTTTTGTGCTGTTCACAAAATAGACTTTATTTTTAAGTTTTCTAAATTGTTAAAGGTTCAACCTAAGATGGATTACTGTATACGAAAATTCTGTTTCTTTAATAGATCTAACCTCATTGTAGATTTTGAAGAGAAACAATTTATAAGATGTTGTTGGATGGATCCACAAAGAGCTATTTCATTCGAAGAGTTTAATGATGAAAATTTGAGAGATAAATTCTTGAATGATTTTTCATATGACGCATGTAAATCATGTAATCATTGTTTGTATGATTTGAAAGATCCTTATCTTCTAAAATGGTTAAGATCATGCTTGTTGAATGGGAAGTAACTTTAAAATGTAATTTTGATTGCAAATACTGTGGTCTACGTCAGAAGATAGAAGAAGAGATAGATGAGTTAAAACTTGATAGATTCATACAAAAACTTAAGACTTACAACACTGAAATCTTTTGTTTTGGTGGTGAACCCTTTTTACACCCGAAAATTCATTTTATAACACAAAAACTTTTTGAGTATGATGTTAAACATGTTTTTCAAACGAACTTTTCACCTTATTCCGTAAAATGTTTTGGATCATTAAAGTATAAACCAATTTTGCAAATTTCAATACATGAACCATATTATGAATCTTTAAAAGATCATTATATAGCGTCTATTAAAACTTACAAAAATTATATCAGACAGATAAGCATTATGTTTCTAACACCTAAAGCATTAAAGATATATGATGAGTTGAAAACCATAATAGATGAATCTAAATTAGTTATATCAGCAATTGGTGATTTCAAAGTTACAGGATTTATAGATTCTTTACATATGTTTAATCAACTATCGAGAACACTCAATAAGAGATATAACTTTGAGACACCTATTAAACAATATGGAAAGTATAGATTATCACGTCCTTTGCTTTGGGAATTGATAATGACTGGAAAAATTGAACCAACTCGTGGTAAGCCTTGTCTTTATAAAGGTCGATATATTTTATTTGATCCTCAATTAAATTCTTATAACTGTAGTTATAGATGTAATTCTGATATATGCCCACACAAATGTTGTTTCTTTATGTAGAGAGGTTTGAAATATGGGAGATCGTTTTTGTGTTAAAGGAAAGTTTGAGCTAATTGATAGAATTTATTCTACACCAGATTTCAATTTATGCGTCTTTCATAATTATCTTTCGAATTCTGATAAACTTCTTTTTGATAATTCTACAGATTTAACACCTGAATTTGTAAAGAATCATAAAGCATACAATATTCTATTCAATCCTTTATCACATAATAAGTTTTCGACAATTCTTTATGCAAGCGAAGATTTAAATACACTTGTAACATGTTTATTACCAAACTTCGTTCCATCGAGATCTGATTTTGAAAAGATAGTCGAAATTCAACAAGAATATGATGTAGTATTTCTTAATCAATTGAGATGGACAAAAGTTAACGATCAACTATATTATCTTGATTTAGAGAATATAGCTTTGCTTACAGATAAAATCAAACACCTATCCAATCTTATTTTTCATCATATTACATCAGAAAAACTAATTATAACATCAATTGATGATAGATATAGTGATATAGATATAAGTCCATATCCTGAAATTCATGAATATGTGCGATTCAATGATTTCATTTCAATTTTAAATGATCAAGCTAATAATTCGAGGTTGTCATGATCTTTTTGCATATAGGAGGAGTGCTTAGACATTTTCCCGATTACATTCCTCTTCTTTTTAGTTTAAAGTCAAAATACAAATTTCTAAGATTTATAGGATACGATTCATTTAAGGATCTTCAACAATCAGGAGGACGAATAAATTATTTTGCTTCAGATTATGATATAGAGAAATTAGAATTATTACGAAAAACAAATTTATTTGATTCTTTTAACATTCAACTAGGAAACTTTTACTACATAAAAGAAGAAATAGACCTGATTAAACAACGTTTAACAGATATATTATTGTTTTTTGATAAAGTTTATGTTACTCTTTCTAATGAATATTTGTTATCTAAATTGAAACAATTCTTCGGTAACAATATTGTAGCTATATGTAGCATAACAAGAGTTCAACTTTCTTCAATTGAATGCGATAGAAAAGATTCTCTAATGTATAAAAGATTGGAGAAAATATTTGATTTGATTGTTCCAAGATGTGAACATGTTTTCCAAGAAAATTTCATAAAGTCAGTAAACCTTAACAAGTATATCATAATGATAAATGATACATGTAAGTACGCATGTCCCTATTGGAAATCACACTTTAAAGTTTATCATAAATTAAATGTATCTCACAAATGGAAATTGTTTAATAAACAACAAATCTATAAGTTTCATGAATGCTGGTTAAAAGACTTTAATCCTTACGAAGAAAACCATCAGGAACGTTGTATATATGGTGATAAGTACGGAATGGACTTAACTGCAAAACAAATTAAGGAACTTATAGAACATGGAGTTAAACATTTCAAAATCTCAGGTCGAGAACTCACCAGTTCTAGATTTACTCAAGAACTTAAAGACCAACTACAAAAGTTTGAAACAGCTTTTCAAACTACTAGAAGAAGTTAATATAAGTTTGAGTAGTGTTAAACGTATAAACTTGAATGAATGTGGAGAGATTTGGACTATACTAACAGATTCAAGTATCGTTTACAATCTTGAATCGTTAACTTGTTTACCGAATCTCAGCATAACTGATCATATTATAGATTATGTTTATGATTCGTATCTATTTCGTATATCGAAATCAATTTTTCTAAAACTTTACAAAAAATATGTATATCTCTTGATCAATGAATTACCTGGTAATAAAAAGTTTATATCATCAGACATACTTTGTAGGGAGTTGATTCCGTCTGAACATATCATTTTATCTAGAAATTTCATTTCATTCGTAATACATAGACAAAAGAAACTACGACTTGTTTTGCCTAATATAGAAAACTTTTTGTTGTATGATCAATCTTATTACTATATAGACATAGATTCGTTCATCATTCCTAAAGATACGTATTTGCTTTCAACATGGATTGATGTCTACAATGGTATTGTAATCTACAATCGCAAAACAAACAAATTAAAACATTATCATAAATTGTTAACTTGTACTTATAACAGACCTTTCAAATTCATAGAGGTTAACTCATGTTAATTGGTAAGATCAGACCCAAAAAGTCTTACGAAGTCTTAAATGACAACATTGATGAATCATATAATTTTGAAGTTGTATCTCGTATCAATGATCTTTGTTCGTTACAATGTCCTTATTGTCATTGGTGCCATGGATATCATTATGATCTTAATGAGTGGTTTGAGACACATTTAAAGTTATTAGAAGTACTTCTACCTTTACACAAAAACATTCTTTTTTCATTTCATGGTGGTGAAGCAACAGAACATCCGGAATATAACTTATTTGAATCAATGATTTTTAAATTGAAAGATAAATTTGGTAGTCATCTAACAACGCTTCTAATGTCTCATGGTTTGTCACCATTATCAAAATATGAGGTATTTGATAAACTCAATTTAACGTTACATTTTAATGAAAGTTTGCGCGTTAGAAAGCTTGATAATTTCTTTTTAACATTGGAAACATTCAGAAATAAAGTTGTGACTGTTGATATTATGTTAGAGAGTGTAGAAGAACCAAACTTAGATCTTTACAAAGATACAGTGTGCAATCTAATAGAATATTGTTTCAAATACGGAATTAAAGTAACGTTACTTAAAGACTATTGTCATTACAAAGATCCATCAATAGCTTCAAATAAAGTAAATCAATTTATAGTTAACAAATATGGTGAATTAGGGTCTAAATTTAATATCGATAATCATGTATATAGCTACAATCAATTATTTCAGCTTGGCTTAAATTGTGAAGGTTATAAGTGTTACGCTCTAAGAGATATATGTTATACAGCATGTAATAAACTTTTTGCATGTGGTGTCCACATGACTTCATATTTAAAATCTGTTGTCTATAACCAACATTGTAACTATTATCATGAATCATTGCTTGATCTAAAAGAAGTTGATACATCTTTTCTAAAAAGTTTCTTTATGATTTACAAATATAAACTTTTTAAGTGTAAGTGGCCTTATTGTGGAGGCGATTTTGAAGTACAAAAAGTTATCTCAGATTTATAATAATCGTAAACAAACCACTAAACTATGGATGATACATAACAAGAAGGAATTTCATGAAAGATTGTTTCAAAAAGTTTTTGAAGACTTTTTTCCATCATATGAAAATATCAGCATTTTTCTTACGTATGATACCTGTATACCAAAAAAGTCTTACTTTTTAAACGCTTATAGTATACATTTCATAAATGAAGATGTAATTCATATTCACTCTCTGAAAAATTACTTTGAATTCTATCCAGTATTTGAGATTGTAAAACCTCCTTTGAAACTTCTTGAATTAGGTCTAATAGAATGCGAAGAACCTATTTATTCATTCGATTATGTTAAAAACTTTATGACTCTTATGTCCTATATTGATAAGATGAAAGAAACTAAATTACAGACTATATCATCATATGATGAATTTAAATCTATTTTATTACAAAATCATACATTAGCATCAGACTTTATTGATACATGGTTATACTTTTTAACTCACTTTTATGCTTCTTATCAAATAGTAACAAACTACTTTATAATTCATAATGGAACTCTTCTTCCAGATTTGATTGCTAATGAATGTTTTCCTTCTTACATACCATCATCATACATAAATATGTATGCGCATTGTTTCTTGTATGCTGTAGAACATAAACTTATCAATCAAAGCCAATTATTTACAATGATATCTAATATAAATCTTAAACTTGAAGAAGTGTTTTGCATCTTAGTTTCTCTGTTAATTTTTGATGATGGAGTTCTTGATGAAGAAGTTAAACAACACATTAAAAACAGAATTGAAGAAATTTATAACTTATTGTTATAAAAATCATGTATCACATTTTCCATCTTCTTTGAGTATGTTTTTCTTCATCTATCAAACATTTTCTTCCATTTCAAACTTTCATGTCTTTAACGGAAAAGCTTTTAACGATTATGTATTAGATTACTTTAAATTAAAGAAGATTTGCAGTGATCCATCATTATTCAATGCATATCCTATAGCATTAGGATATGCATTGGAAACATCTTTTAACACTCTTTGTTTTTTAAGTGATTCACAGATTACTCATGGAAGATTTTTTGAAACATTGTGCTTACTAAAGAAATTTGAGTTGACAAATCTTGTATGTGTTATTGACTTCAATAATCAAAGGTTAAGAAATCATCTTGATATAAATCTTGAAACATTTTTGGAAATTCTGAATTCTTTCAATTTGAGAATCAAGGTAATTGATGGATCATCTTTAGTCTATCAAAACTTTAGCTGTGATATTAATGAATTCCACATTATAATTCTTCATACAAAAAAAGGATATCCTTTTAAATTCATTGAAGAAAACCCACAACTTTATCATTATAGGAGATTAGATGAGGAGTTTTATATACAACTTAATCAAGAACTCAGAAAATTATAAGTTGTTTCATGCTGATATATTTCCTTATAAACATCCAAACATAATAGATGTAGGAAATTGTGAGTCAAGTTTATACCATGTGGCATATGGTTATGCTTTATCTCATCCTGATCAAATAGTTTTAGTTTTTGATGTATCGAGTTTTTCATTAGAGCAATCGATAAGCTTTTTTCGAGCATGTAAACCTGTAAAAAACTTTAAGATTTTGATTGGTGGTGCTGGTTTTGTTTACTATAAAACTTCTCATCAACATTATTGCTTGCATGATATAAGTCTTGCTAAAAGTGTTTGTGGTACTGTGTTTTTTCCGATAAGTTTTCGTGAGTTAATACACTTTATAAACAGTAAAGAAGATACATGGACATTTATACGCCTGATGCCTGATAACTTGATTCATATGGATCTCCCAAAACTAAATCTAAGTATTCCTTTAGCATGTTATGGTTGGATTTTCAAGATCTTACATCAATTTGTAAGTCCCATTAGGAGAATTTCTTATGTAAATTGTTTTTCTCGTTATAACAATTATCTTGTAATAGAAGATCATATATTTCACAATTTAACTAGTTATGATAAATGGTTTGGTGTACCATCTGTTTACTATGAAAGCTCAATGAAAATGTTTATTGAAAGAGGCATCGAGTGGCTCAAAAAATTCTCATTATAGGATGTGGTTATCTTGGGACAGCTATTTATGAGAGATTAAAATCATCATTTTTTGCTCTATGTACAAGTTTTAAATCTTTTGTTGACAATTTAAGAACAATTCAATCACAAGATTTTATTCTTATTCATACTTCACATGTTAACAAAAATGAAGACATAAGTACGTATCAAACATATAAGAATTATCTTATAACAGAATATCTTGTTAACTACAAATGGAAAAAGTACATTTTTCTCAGTAGTTTGGGTGTATATGAACTAGATAAAGTGAAAAGTACTTGCATATCAAATCAACATAACTACAATTTATCTAAGTTTATTTCAGAATTTCGAATAAGAGAGACACAGCAATCATTTTTGATTTATCGATTAGACAGAATTTACGATGAATGTTTTAGAAGTAAAGGTTATATTAGTTATGCTATTAGAAACAATAAACCATTCAAACAATATGTATCTATTTGTTGGTTAAGAGACTTTTTAGATATCTTTGAGAAAACTTTTCTAACAATGACAGGTGTTATTGATGTAAGAGGTAAATTCTATACATTCGAAGAGTTAAAACATGTCTTTGTTAACTATTGCTATACCAACAAAGAATCGTAAACAGTATTTTTCTGAAACAATAAATAGTTTGAAAGCTTTCTATGACCAAAGAGAATTTGAAATTCTTATTCTTGATCAAACAGGTTACGCTGCTAATATATGTAGACATATTGATAATTGTAACATAATCACTTATAAAGAATACCTCTCGTTAAATGAAGTTTACAGAATTCTCATACAAGAAAGTAAAAGTGATTTTATATGGTTTTTGGAAGATGATGATTATGTTTTAAACTGTAACATAAACGCATTCAATTATTTGATCTTGAAATACAAAGATCATATTCATTTTGTACCACATAAAGAAGGTCAGTCTATCAAGTTTCTCTATCTTTTGAAGAATGAACGTATTACAAAAGAAAGGTTTATACATCTTTTGCAACAACATAATGATTTATACTTTCTACAATTATCAAACTTTATTTTTCCTAAAGATGGACTTGTAATTGATTTCTTCAATGTTGTGGAAAGTATTTATAATGATTTTCTTCTGTTTCTTAAACATTCTTCAAAAACTGTTTGTTTCAATCCAAATTTGATATGGGTAAGGAGAATTCATGAACAACAAATATCATCAGAGTCAAAATATGAAAGATTCGTTTACGATTCATTTCTCAGACATTACATGCATAATAGCTCATCCAGATGATGAAGTCTTTTCATGTCTTGTTATGTTGCCATACATTACAAAAATTGTTTGTCTTACATATGTTCCAAATCATAGAAGATTTGATACTTTACGCAATTTGTGTGATATATTAGGTATAAACTTATTGATTGATTATGATACAAAACCTTTTCAAATACAACAATCAAAAACTGTTGAATTTCTTGATAAACACATAAAACTCTCAGAAAAATCTTTGTTGATAACTCATCATCCTAATGATTTACATCATGATCACAAACATGTTTATGAATGTGTTCAACAACATTTGAGATATAATACATATGCTTCATACATGTTTATGCCAGGTGTTTCTCATAATTGGCTGAAAACTGAGTTTAATACAGTTATTACATCAAATCACATAAGATTTGACTTGTTAGAAAAGTATAATTATATTCATAACTTCGAAATAATGAAGAATAAGTTAATAAGCATTCTTTCCTTTTATGGATCTCTTAAAGGAGCTCCTTATGGTTGGCCAGCATATACAAACTACACCCTTTTATGTACATGATATAAACATAGGAAAACATTTATTGTACATGAATAAGTATTCAATACGATGCGATGACTCACTTTTTAGTCATTATTACTATTATGACTATTTCAAGAAATCAGTAATACTTGCTGTCACAACATCGTATCTTCATGAATCTTCTAAGCTTAGAAAACGTTTTATTCAGACTCGTACTCCTTTGAATCACTTAACATGTTATGATTATACTCGACAATTATTTGAAGGAAAAAAAGATGTTTTTATGACATATGAAGAATTAGTATGGTTAAGTCATCAACCAAACGTAATTATCATGTTTCATTCTCATTGGCATTTAGCAGTTCCATCTGACAATTCACAGCGTCCGATAAGTCAGACACATTCTCTTTGGCAAGAATTCTATGATTGTCATTCTAAAATGGATTCTGTATATATTAATCCTCATTACAAAGACTTTATAGAATATGATTTTGAAGCAGGATTGATATTATTAAGATATCTTTTAAAGGATAGATTTTCATCTTATTTTGTTGCCCCTTATAACAGAGTTAATGATTTTCTTATATCAATTGCATCTAAATTTGGATTAAAAGTTTATCCTTGTAGAAATTTGGTGTGTATTGATTAGATTCACAAACCATTCATACGTATGTTGAAAACATTCTTTAATATCGTCTTCTGATTGTTGTATAATGGATGATTTATAAGGTTTACGTTCTTCAACAAAATCTTCTATTCGTGGTTTTGTTTCGTAAACAATTTTATGATACTCAGCGATATCAAGAATAAATTTTTCAAGCGTCATTGAAACACCAGCTAAATGAATATCTATATTTGGTAAATCATGATCCAGAAATTTCAAAAGTGCTTCTAATGCTTTGATGCTGGTGAACGATCTTTTGATATTACGACCAAACAATTTCACATGTTTGTTAAAAGTTTTACAACGAACCACCGAAAATGGAAGTCGTGAATCATGTAGTTTAAAATAGGGACCAAACATATTGTAAGGATAAACTATCAGATATTGTTTGTATATTGAACGAATTAGTATTTCAGCCATCATTTTAGATGCAGGATAAACTAAACGTTCATCTGGAACATTTAGAACATTCAGAGCTTTCATATCGAACTTTTCTGGAGAGGATGTAAAAATTATACGATCTGTTTTTGATTGCAAAATTTGTACCAAGTTTATATTAGCTTCAATCAGTTGCTTATGTGCACTCATAACTTGTGACGGTCCTGTTGTAGACAGAAGATGAATAACTAAATCAAATTTGATATTTGACTGTTTCAGTTCATCAATATAACCAAAATGATCTAGGTAGTAATCTATATTATAAGTTTTACAGATGTCGTAACCGTAGAGTTTGAATGATGAATTAGTTTTTATCATTCTTATAAGATTTTGACCAATCATGCTTGAACATCCAACGATACAAACTTTCATAAGGACGCCTCCTAATGAAATGTATTTATTCAGGATCTTATGCTTTTAATAAATTGTATGAATCTAGTTATAGTCCAAATGATATTGATATTTATACATATAACCCAACATTTGTAAGAAATGTTTCGAAAATAGATATAACTTTATGTGATCCTATCTTTATTGATATAGTAGGATTTCTCTATCCAAACTTATGCATTAATTGTAATTCAACATTATCTTATTCACATAACTCCTTAATCTTATTTGAAATCAAAAACTATCTTCAATCAATCATAAATAATTGTTTAACATCATCGTACAAATATCAAGTAAGATTAATTCTATACTTGACATTCTTTAGTGCCTTACATTTGCGAACATCTTTACTTTTAACCTTTGATTTTGTAAACATGATTTTATCACCAAGATACATAAATTTGTACTTTAAACCACGAAATTCCTTAAAAGTAAATAAGATTTTAACATCTGGTAACATTCTGGAAGCAAATCTAATTAAGAAGAGGTTACTATCATGATTCATTCTTTTCAAATTTTCGTAGATCTTGCTTTATTTGCTCTTGGTTTCGTTCTTGGTATTTTAGCTTACAAGAAAAGACATACTATAAAACAAGAAGCTAAAGAAGAATTCGAAGTTGTCAAACGCAAACTTAGTGAATTAGAACTCAAACTTGAAGAATTAGCAAAAAAGAAATTATAGAAACAAAGAGGTCCTATGGAATTTCCATAGGACCTCCCTCCTATTTTTAACTTGGATTGCGATGTTACGTTTTTAGTTGGCTTTCTTGAGATCATCATTAGACAAAGCAGCGATTGCTATAACCTCATCAAGAGTAACATATTCAACAATACGAAAAATAGGATCAAAAATAAATTCTCCTCTAATAAGCGGAACAAAAGTGAAGCTTTCTGGATCTGTATCAGAATACCATTCAATTGTCAACACAAAACTTTCAATAGAAACAACTTTTCCATATGTTTTGATTATCTCATAATCTATATCATCTGGTAACATATACCATGATCTAAATTGTCCTGCAACAGGAAAGGAATTATTGGATATTTCGTGTATAAGTTTTTCAATAACAGGTTCCTGATATGTGATCGTTAAATCAGTATTCGGTGAGTAAGGCAATACTATTTGGTAACAAGTTTGGAGTGGTTGTTTTACATACATCATACAAAACCTCGTTTGAGATATGTTTTAGAGGACTATCAAATAACCAGAAATCTGTCAAATTATACTTTACAATATAATAACTAAGATCATATCTGAAATGAGTTTGTAAGAATTGTTCTAAAACAGTTTTTTCAAAAGCATCAAGATTTGCAAAATTTGGTAAGAAATGAGTAGAGACCTCTATATGAAGTGGCCAGAACAGATGAATAAGTTTATAATAATCGTATAAGAATTGATAATCATCATTATCAAAATCAAAACCTATGGTTAAAAGTAAATCTCTAAAAGTTTTGATTGACTTTCTTTTTAAACGTTTATGCAAAGAATCTAAACGAAATATCACAAGCTTATTTAATCCATCTTCAAAAGTATAGTATGCTGTTTTGAGTTTGTTTAATAAACACTTAACTTTCCATATAGAATTAACATGAGTATATATAGGTGGTTCTGGTAGACGATAAAATTTTTGTAGTTCTTGTTGTAGTTTACAAAGTTTTTCTTGTAAGAAATCATCAAATTTGATGGGTGCATAATCAAATGTGTAAACTTTATCATATATTGGATGAAGTAATACCTGTTTGAGAGTAGCTTTCTGTCTGTTTAATGCAAAACATATAATAAGTTTGTTATCACCTTTGTATTCTATATTCTTACCGTGAAGAAAAATCTTTATATTAAGAGTATCTTCATCAAAGTATTCCCAACGAGCATCAGTAACTTTAAACTTATGAGAAAGTATGAGATATGAATCAGGTTTAATAATATAACCTCTCATATCAGCCTCATATCAATAATGTTACAACATACCCTATCAATCTTAAGATATTTTACGTATCCACGCAACTCTCTTAATACAGAAATGTTATACATTATATGCTTAAAAGCAGAATCAAAAACTTCAAATCTGTCTTCTTCTTTATTATAACGGAGCGTCAAATCATCTTTTGTATATGAAACTGATTCACTATCTATATCATCGATAAACTTGTTAATTTGTTCAGTATTGTCAAACTCAAAATAAGGATATGGTTCAATAAAGCTTATTTCTTTGGCATCAAAATCAAGAATTGCTAGTTTATCATTAAGAATTGTATAAAGATGTCTCCTCTTTCTTTTCAGAATGTTGATATAGTTATCAATTGTTTGACTTATATGACCGTTAAAGATATCGTGTATAAAAGAATCAAGATTGAAAAAATGAAGATGACCTTCCGAAGGAAGTCTTCTAATAATCTTAGAAACAAATTTAAATTTTCTAGTAGTTTGAATATCATGAAGATGAATAACCTCTATATGCTGATCTCGCATATAAACTTCGTAGTCTCTAAATCTCTTGATTGTCTTTAACATGACATACCTCAACCAAGTAAATTATCAAACATGTTTTGTATATATGCTTGTTTACTTTTAGTAAGTGTACAATGATATAGCCTATCAATCTTTGCATAAACTGGCTTTTCTGGAAAATCAATTATTAGATAAGGATTGAAAACAGAAGTATTTGCATCTACATATCTGAAAACTGGATTGAAATCTCTGATGTTTAGTTTCTGTTTGCTAAGAATATTATCAATAGCTTTTATCACAGTATGACAAGCTTTCCTAATGTTTTGGTTTAGATTAGGTTTGTAAATGTAGTATTCACCATATCTTACGATATTTTTGGGTTCATAAAACCAATCAAATACTTTAAGTGTTACATCATCATTATAGATGTTAATAAGTGAACTCCATATTCTACAATTGTAGTAATCATCATCTTTTACAATCTCATCAGCTTCATCATTTATGATCATCTTACATTTTTCTTTCAACAATTTGAAATGATACGATGTTAATCTATTTGTGCAAACTTTAACAAGACCGATGTATCTCCAACGAATTTGTAACTGAGGGTTTATAGCATAAAAGTTAAACATATTCGACTCCTAAAACAGACTTTCGAGGATTTGAGATGTAGAAAGATTAACTTCTATATCCATAGCAGATAAAACTTCATTAGCTTTAGATACGAAAACTTTATCTAAAATTGTTTCTTCATCAAGCTTGATCCATTCAGGAATTGTATCAAAATCCGTTGGTATGACAATTCTGTCTAAGATATCGAGTAAATTCTTCTTTTTCTTTAATCCGTATTTGTTATGAAAGTTTTCTAGAAATACCTTGATGTCATCATTAGACATCTTAAAATAAGTGAAATCTATACCCTTTATGTAGATCTTGTAACCTTTTGATCCTGGTTGAAAAATATCTTGTTTCATCAATTCATTATAAAGCAACATACCACGAATACAATCATTAATAGTTTTGTATTCTGATAGAGGTTTGTTGAATCCACATGGTACACAAATAGATGTGCTGCGTTTACGGATCAGTTCTTTAAATCGACTTTTCCACATTTCAACAGCTTTAAGTATCAAATCTCTTTCACCATTAGTAAAAATAATAACATGAAAAAGATCCTTCATCATTTCATTTGTTAATGGTGGGACATCAGACTTAACACCTATACCAGATTGACTTATCTCTTGAATTAACTCTCCTTCACGTTCAATGATGTATTGAGCATAAGCTTTCTTTCTTAAAAAATAGAGTGATTTAAATAAGTATTCTGTCTTAAAAGAGAATCGATTGTCTTCGACATTCAAGATCTTTGCAAATTCATTGAGTATTTTATCTGAAAAAGCAGATAATCTATCTATGATTCTATGGGCTGCTTCATAGATAACTATCTCATTCAGTTTACAATTGACTCTTTGTTCAGCTTCCTCTTGAGACAAACCAAGTTTAGTTAATGTTTGAATTGCTTCTTCTTTATTAGGAAAGTATTTAAGCAGCTCTTGCTTAATCAGATTCTTATTCATCTTCATTCCTCCATTATGAATAGGGAGGGCAACAAGCCCTCTAAAGACTTATTTGGTTTCTTGAAGTTGATGTACTTTACGAATAATTGGTTCAAGATTGTTAAACTTCCCAGCTACATAGAATGTAATAAAAGTTTTCATCTCATGATTATGTTTAGCATAAAGAGCTCTTAAGTGTTTTACATATGTGACATATTTTCGAATAGTATCATCTTTAAAAAGTATATAAACATAGTATTGTTTACTTGGATTAACATATTTAAGAGTTAGATCAAGATCCTTCTTATGTAAACCAACAAGCATGTAATATTCCGTATCGTTTATTTGTCTAAAATCGTGATTGTTTGGTCTTAAAACAGTCATATCGGATAATGAATATTTGAAAACCACACCAAATTTATGCATCATACCTGTTGTTAACCATTCAGTGATATACATCTTATGTGGAATGTGTATCATCAGAGATCTTCTAAAATCATAAAGATTTGAAGTTTTAAGAGCATGAAACTCATCTGAATCATGAAGTAATGGTATATGAAATGGAATTTTGCTTTGACCATGAAAATAAGTTTCAACAAATTCAAACATGTTGCTAAATTGATTAAAGTCTACATATTTCTTGATAAACTTTGGAACAAAACGATTGAATACATCTTCAAAAGTTTGTTTACGGAGATGTTTATGGCAATTGAAATTGATAGTAACTCTATAAATCTTATTGGTTAGTTTAGACTGCAGAATAAAAGTCTGGAAGAGTTTCTCAACATCAGGTGATCGAAGATTAAGTTTAATGGCTAAATACTTGCGCAAAGGCTCTATTTTGATTTTCTCTGATAATTTATAGAAGTGAGAAACAGGAACAATATCAATTTTAGCATTCTTAATGAATTCAGTTATATCATGCTTATGATAGAAAACTTTGTTTACTTTACCATTGATAAAATCTCGAATTTGTATTGCTAGATTTGATATGTTTGGTGTGTAGTAAAGTTTATCGTCTATTGTTAGTAACATATACTTAGCTTTACCAGAAACTGCATTCTGTCTTAACCATATCTTAAACAAAGGATAGGGTGGTTTTTCGCTATAAACTTTATCAACAATTTTAAATTGATCAAGAATCTCTTTCGATGAAATTTTCTTATTAAAACCGAAGTAGATATCATCAGAACTAGTTAACTTACGATATGCTGATCTAGAAAGAGCATATTTCTCATGAGTTTGCTTATGTTCTATTATGTAGTAGTATTCCATCCTATCCTCCTAAAATACTTCATCTATAGAGATAGCTTTTTTGCTAATACAAAATGTTTCTTTTAGATTAAGTCTATCTTTTACAATATTATTTGGATACATTGTATGAATTGATCGAGTCATTGCTACATATATAAGATTATACTCTTCTATCTCTTGTTGTGTTCCAGGTTTAATATTCCATTCCCAATCATCAGCCATTTTGACAGTACCAAACTCCAATCCTTTTGAAGTATGTGCTGTTAAGATACATAGACCTTTCTTTTTCCTATTCTTACTTCTAAGCAACTTGTAAAGATCTGTTAAACGTTTATGATACATCTTGACTATATCAATTGAAGCGGATACCTCAATATCATTAGCATCAAGAGCATAACGAGATAATTCACCTAATGAATAGAATTTTGATACAAACTTTCTAAGATTATCAGGTAACTTAATTGGTGGAGTATACATAAAGAATCTTTCAGCAATTGCCATAGGAAGAGCAAATATTTCTGATGGTGTACGATATGAATAAAAGTCAGAATTCGGATCCATTTTGGCAATCTTATCTACTATTTCAGCGTTGGTACGAGTTATGTAAGCATAAGTTTCAATTTTAGGATCCTTAGGTCCTTGACCTTTCAGAGGTGGATAAAGCTCTTCATCAAAATCAGGCTTAAGACAAAGCCATTGATATGCTAAATCTGCTACTTCTTGTGGAAATCGAAAACTCTCTGTTAGATATAACATTTTAGCATCATACTCGTTATAAAGCTTACTCATTACGTCCATTGCATTTCTGAAACCATAGATCTTCTGATGAACATCCCCAACAGCTATTATAGGTTTACCAGAATTAAGCAGTATTTTGAAGACAACAGGATTTGTATCTTGTGCTTCATCTAACAAAACAAAATCATAACCTGATAATAATTCACTACAATCAGATTCTGAAGCTAATTTAAGATAGAAATCATGAGTTATTTCAATTTTTCTGTCTATCATATCTTGCCATAAACGTAAAGCTGCTTCTCTACCTATGTTTATGTAGTCTCTTTCTGATGGTACTTTGTAAGACATATGTTTAGCTATAGTATGCATATCTCTGTTAACACTATTACAATATTCATGAAATATCTTTATAGCATAATAAGCTGATTTGTAATCTATATCATACAATTCACATATTGTATAAGGACGTAAGTTATAACCAAGCCTAGGTGATCCAACATTTGTAACATACCATTTGTAACCAAGACCATGAGTTGTCAATACTTTTACATTAGAAGGGAATCGTGCTTCAGCTTCTTCTTTTACAGATCTATTGTAAGCTAAATACAGAAATTTGTATTGTGGATAAGATTCAGCTACAGCTACAAGTGTTGTAGTTTTACCAGTACCAGCATAAGCATTAATTACTAAATGTGAATCAAGATTCTTAACAGAGTCTACAATTTGTTTTTGTTCCTTTGTTAGTTGCATCTAGTCCTCCGTTGAAGACGAAAGTAATTTATTGATAGACCAATCTTTGTTTCCATTAATCGAATAAATTTCACCTTTGAATGCAATAAATGGTGGTGTTAAAGCAGAGGTTAGAAGAATAAGAGATGGTTTTAAATGTTTATCAATTTCATCAAGCATATCAATATTGACATTTTCATTTTTAACAACATTCATTATAACTTCTCTAACAATTTCTGGATCTTTGTTAGAAATCAAAATAAGAAATGTTTTGGTGGTTAATAATGTTTGAGATTTGAGCTCAATGATATACAACTTCATCTTGACCCTCCTTAAAGAAAAGAGTTAGAGGTGAAGACCTAATGATCTTCACCTCTATCACCAAACATGTTTGCAACTATGTGATGTATTGGGCAATCTGTATCAATTTTTTCTTTTAAAGCTTTATACTTAACGTTTACAAGGGTTCTTACTTTCTCATCAAAATTATCTGGTAAGTTTATGATTTCATCACCTAATCTGACTTGTTTAAGATCTTCAAATTCTCGTACAACTTTTGGTATTTCATCTGCTAATAATTCATAGATATCTATGAATGATGAATCAGTATCAGAATAGAATACATAATATTGCTCACCTTCAGCTTGTCTAACAACTTCTCTATTAAGACTTATATCAAACTGATTAACATCTGAAATTGAACCATCAATCAAAGCTTTGATTAGATTTTCTGTTATACCAGAAACAAATTTAATTTCATACTGTCCTGTTAATGTGATAGTTATTGAGATTCTTGTATCAAAGAATCTGTATGCTTGATTACCCATAGCACCATAAATAGCATTAGCTAATACTTTAAGAGCTTTCTGTATAATGTTGTACTTAGCACCTAAAGCTTTTTCTTCTGGATCTGAACTTGCTAAAAGCTTTAAAGCTTTCTTTTTAAATGCTTTTCTTCTTTTGATAAGATCTTCAAGAATGTTAACGATAAACCCTTTCTTTTCTCTGGAGAAAATAGCTCCTGAAAAACCAATTGTAAGTTTTGAGTTATAGATATGATCTTTAAGATCTTTGACCTTAATTTTTACTCGTCTTACATCAATAAAATTCTGATTTTTTGGATCAAGTATGAGTGTTACTTCTTTGTCGTCCAATTCATTAGTGAGTAAAATCTTTTCCATAAGATATGTATCACCTAATGCTTCTTCAATAAATCCTATAAATGTTTCTGGTGAGATATTGAGAGAAATCATAATACTTGGATACATAGAAGAAGCATCCAAATCAATAGCCCATTGAATAAGACCTTTTCGAGGTTCTCTTACAAACGCTCCTACAAAAGCATTTGATTTTTCTGCATTTCTTGGTCGTTGTCTCAGTAAAAGATTTTCTTTTGAAGCATATTGGAACATCAAACCATCAATCTGTGACAGAGTGCTAAAGCTATTAAGAAAAGAGATCCAAGATAAATCTTTTAGCATTAGGTGTAGTGCTAAGTTACCTCTTTTATCTTCTAGCTTCTTAATAAGATATGTATCAACAATTGAATAAGCTATGAATTTATTTGGTTCACGTTTAACTAAATCAACAAGAGTACCACTATACTTAACTTTTGATACACCTAAAACTTTACCAGCTATATGATCAAGAGAATATGATGTTTCACGACCTTCATAAGACTTATACAACTCTAATAAGTCAACAACAATTATACCCGGAATAAAATGGTAACCAAGTTTACCAGATGGATACATAGGTTTATTTACAGGCGAAAATTGTTGAGTATCGTAACCAATAACCTTACATCTATTTGCTATATAATTGATATCGAAGTAAATATTCCAAGCAGTGAGTACATCTATTTGATTTTCTCTTAAAAGTTTAGCAAATACATCTAATAAATCTTTTTCGGATTTAACTTTGATAAGTTTATAGTTGTTAAAAGTTATCCCATTTTCTTGTATGTGTTGGTTGATTGCTGATTGATCAATGAATTTCTCATCAATTATTTCGCAGTTGATAATCTGATAAAGTGTATCATTGACCATGAAAGACATAGCACTTATTGGATACTTAGCTTCTTTTTCATTTGGGAATAGTCCATCCTCAGCAAAAACTTCAATGTCAAAAAAGGCTATTCTATAAGATGGTTCGTCAGGAATAATCGATTTAATCTGGAAAACTAACCAATCATCAATTGATAAGTCATAATTGTAATAAACTTTATCTTTGTCAAATGGTAAAGCTTTATATCGATCAACTACTATTGATTTACAAGTTGGGCCAATCTGCTTATAACATGCAGTTTCTGGTAAAAGTGGTTCTGGTATTTGTTTGTCAGGTTTTACATAATAGAAATGAAAATTTACGTTATCAAGTAAAACATATTTATGTTGATTTCCATTACTGAATATAGCAAAGATTCCTTGATCTACAACATCATCTCCAACAAATGTCTTATAACGTTGTACATCTATCAACTTAAAGTTTTGTTTCTTTAAAGTTTCCAATATAGATTGCAATGAATGAGTATCAGCAACAATGAAATTTGATGCATTTTCTTTTAACTGTATTGATGAATCTAGAAATTGTTGTATACTTTCAAATGCTTGTTTGAAAATTGGTTCGTTTTTTGCACGACTTCTTAAAACAGCTGATGGATGAAGGTTAGGAATTACAGTTACTTTCATTCTTGACCTCACGATTTTAGAATTTCTCCAAATGTTTTATTAAGTTTGACTTCTATGCATCGAATTAAATAACATGAATTAATGAATAAATAGTATATGTCATCATCGTCATATGATTCGTAATCTACAATATCGATGATTGAAGTAACTTTATCTATTATCTCTAAATCAATATCTTGATCAATGGAAAACTCCACATTATAAGCTAGGTCTATGAGAACTTTCTCATCTTTGAGGGAGTTGATTCGCACTAGTATGTTTAATATCTTTTTAGCTAAATCTTCAGACTGATTATATATAAGCTGTGTTGCATAACAGAATAAGTCTTTAACTAGCTGTTTCACAACAACCTCGTATAAGCTTCTTAATTAAACAACTTGTTGTACCATGTGGATATAGATCGTAGTAATACTGCATAATTTCTTTCTCATCTGATAAATGTTTCACATCATATAAATGTAATGTATCAATTCTGTTATCTTTCCAGATACGTTTATAAGAATCTGGATCGAAGTGAGATCTAAACAGTCTAAAACATTCAATAGGTTTTATCAGTGATGCAAAATCATCAAGAGACATAAAACTTAAGATTACCTTTTTTATACTCAACCATTGAAACTGTATTGGTTGAAAATCTTGTAGCAACCTAAGTAATTCATCTTTTCTGTTGATTGACTCTATATCAATGTTAATGTTATCAACAATAACTACATCCTTCAAAAGATCTGATAAATTGTTATTTTCATAACTATAATGTAGCAAACACATACTTTTAACAAGACTGTATAAATGTAATTCAAATTCGTAAAAATTGAAATTAAATTCCGAATAAAGCAAATTTATTACCGATTTTTGATATGTTTCAAGCAAATTTTGAGTCTGATGTAAAGTGTTAGTAATTATATATCTCACAATATAAGAAAGACTAACCATCATCCACCTCAATTACAAATCTTTGTCCAGCAACTTTTGTAATTGCTACTGGTTTTTCAAGTATATTCTGAGTTGCTAATGCTCCAAGAGGAACAACAACTTTAGGCTTAACTTTACTTATTTGTTGTTTAAGAAGAGGTTTACAACATTCTAAAGTCTGTTTGTCAGGATCACCATTATCTGGAATGTAGCACATAGCAGAATTTGTGATAACTATATTCTTATCAGGAAACATTTCAGCTAAATATTTTCTGAGTAGTCGTCCACTTTGACCAACAAATGGCCTACCTTGTTCCTTTTCTTCTTTATATGGATTCATACCAATTATGAGAATATCTACTTCATCTCTTGAATCATCACCAATTATAAAGTCTGGTGGGACAAAAGGTTGGTTCCTCAGAGGACAATTCTTACAATTCTCATAAAGACAAGTTGTATTTTTAGTTGATAACAGATCAATAATCCATTGTTTATAATCTTGCAATCTTTTATGGAGATTACTAACATTTTGAGCTGTTTGTTTTGCTGCAATTGTAAAGAAATCTAATTCCTCTTTAGATTTGGCTTTCTTTGCTTGACCACATAACTGCTTAAGAGTTTCTTCTCCAAGCATTTCTTTAACAAAAGGTATATCTTGTGGCTTGATACCAAAATGCTCCCATAAAGGTTTAGCTAATGGATCTTGATGTGGTTTCTTTTGTGCAAGAGTCCAAAAATCATACTTTGATACTTTGTAATGCTTAACTAATTGTTTCAATCGAATCAAAAGATCTTTTTTAGATATGTGATATATGTTAAAACCACTTAAGAGTTGTGCTATATGACTATTAAGTTGTGGGTTAAGGAGAAATGTTGTAATTAGAGTCTTATGAGTAATTTGTTTAGACACTATTAATTCATCAGGCGGTATCATTGAATCATCTTCAAACAACCAATAATAGTAAAGTTCCATGATATTTTTTGCTTTAGCTTTTATACTTTCATGCATGTTTCACCTCTCAGTTTTTGTACATTTCGTTTAAGCTTAATAGGCATGAAATCCATCCAAATAGAAAGAGTTTCAGTATCAAGTTTATTAATGATTTTTCTAAGAATAACAACAATAGGTTCAGGTCTAACAGGTTTTGTAATCGGTGTCCAAATCTGATCTTTTTTCTTCTGATTGCATTCTTCACATGCAGTTACAAGATTTGTCCAACTCCATAAACCACCACGTGATTTAGGGATAACGTGATCAATAGTTGCAGTCTTTTCATTCACTTCTCTTCCACAATATTGACATGTCCAATTATCTCTAATGAAAATAAGAGTACGTGACGGATTTACATAAATCATTTTCTGGTCTATAACTTCATTAACTTGAATAACGATAGGTATTTGAAATATTTGATGTGGACTATGTAAAAATTTTGATGGATGATAAGCTAAAACTTTTGAAGTTTCCCTTAATGATAAAACAAATGCTTTCTTGAAGTTCAAGATCATACAGGGATAATACCGTTTGTCAAGAATAAGACAATAAGGTATCATTCCTCACCTCTGTTTCTTGATGTAGTCAATGGTTAGGAGTGGTAAGAAAACAATAATCGAAAATGATGCTATCAGAATAACCTGAATGCTAAAAAAGATTGATGATGTTGATAGTTCGTTAACAAGAGCATATGTCACAATGCTAATGATTAAGATTAGTAAAAGTAGAGATTGAACAGGATATAAGACTATGCATAAAGCTAACAACAAATCCCATAAGATTGTCAATAAAAGATCCATCTCTTTCTCCAAATTAGGTTTGTATAATATAAATGATGAAAACTTTAAAGGGAAGGTGGATTAGGTTCCACCTTCCCTCTATCAACTAGTACATGATATTAAGTCTTAGTGTTTCATCATTACCTGATTTGTTAGTTATAACAATCTTTTGCGGTCCTTGTTCATAGACATCGAATTTTGCTCCATCAATAGAAACCCAATGCCATTCACCTTGCAACAATCCTTCTACTGATACTTCATCTAAGACAGGTGGTTTTTTAGGATCAAAGTTAATCTTGTCATAACTAATTTGAGAACTCGATGTTTCGATTATGAATAACACATAAACATTATTTCCAAACGTTTCATATAAGACTTTTGATGATAACGAATCCACGACAGTTATCTCTGATACATGTTGCTCTAATGTTTCTCCTGTTGTTAGAGATAATTGTTTAAAAGAGTTTGATGTTGAATCATAAACATAAAATGTTTTAAAATCTTTCGTAAAAACTGTTTTCTTATTTGGAAACTTGTAAGTCAAGTAATCAGCATTTATAATCGGTAATTTTGTAATAGTTTCAACATAAGTAGATGATGTATAATAAGGGTCTAAAATTATTTGGTTTGTTGATGATGAAATATTACAATATTCTGTTATCATATCTGATTCACATTTAACACCACCAAATAGAGACATAATTTCATCATCACTCAAAGCACGATTGAAAAAGTAGAAAATTAGACCACCCGAATAAGGCTGTTCAATTGTTTTATTAGAATAAGTACCTGCTTGAAACTTACCAACACCATCTTGAGTCTTTACGAGTTTACCATTAGCGAAATAAGATAACTTATTGGTTGATGAGTCACTTCTTATACATACTACAACGGGAAATGAATCTTTAGGAAATGAGTATCCAAAACCTCCTGTTGATTGTTCATAAAAATATATAGAAACATAACCTGATTGAGTTCCATCCTTTGCCATTTTAAATGTGCCTTTATACTGACTATTTGTATTTGTAAAGATATGTCGATATTCAAGATAAGGAGTACCAATTATGGCAAATATTGTCCAATCGTATAAAGTCGATGACAGAGTATAATTCCACGTAGCATGATTTGTTTCTACAATATAACCCTTACAACCAAGATCTTTATCACCTGTATCATATGGATATGCACCTGAAACACCAGACATATTTGTTAAAACTTTAGAACCATCAGTTGTAAGATAAGCTAAAACATCACCTGTATTAAGAGGATCTGATGTACAAAGATTAGCACCCAAATGAATACTATCGGATCTATTACTTATACAGTCTGTATAAATCAATTTGTAAACTTTTGTTTCATTTGCATTAAATGAATCTTGAATAATAAGTTTATCACTTACATTCCATGTAACATCTGAACCATCTTCTTTATACAGAGAGTAATTCTGTGGATCTACTTTGATCGGAATACACACATATCCTGATTTACTTTCAGTCGAATTATTTGTAACTTTTATAGTCATTTGATAAAGCTTATTATCTAAATACACAGTATCCAAAGGAACAGATTTGAGATAAATTGCAATATCTAAAGAGTTGGCATCAGATGCTAACATATTCCATTCATTCTGAGTAAGTTTTTGTATCTGATTAAGTGATAGACCAGAAGTAGCAATATCATCTAAAGAAACATCAATCCAGGAGGAAGTTGTAAAATCATAAGTTTTCCAAGTTGTACGTCCGTCAACGCTAAAAAGAAACTTACTTAAATCTAGATCTAAACCTTTAATTGAAATATTAGTTAATGTTTTCAAACCACTTAAGTTTAAAGAGTTCGCTGAAATAAGCAATACTGAATCATATAGAGAAATTTTCATTATAGATCCTCCAAATTGATTGATCGAATCGAAACAACACCATCTTTAAACTCTATTGCATCAGGATTCTCTATGATCCAATCTGATTCTGTTCCCGTATCAAAATTCCAAGTAGAATCTGTTACAATTCCAGTTGATACATATTTCTTAAGTGATACTAATGCGCCAGATGAATTAGTCGGAGTTGGCAAATCTATTTCTTTTGAATCACCATTAGCTAAAAAGAATTCATAAGATAAAAGATAAGTAGGAGCAAAAATTTCTATAAGAAACGTTCCATCTTTACCTGTTGTGTTCGTTAAAGCTGTAGCTGAAGGCGAAGGAAATTGTACTTTTAGATCGACAGGAATATACTGTGGCCATTGAGTAGCTTTAAGTGTAATGTGATCAAAATATGGTATGAAATCATATTCACCTGGACTCAAAGATGCTACTAACTGTATACTGGTTACATCGTTTGTGATTATGTAATTGTTTATAGCTTTAACAAGAGATTCTAAATCTGATGCTTTTGTTGTATCTGTAGCTTTTACTAATTCACCAGTTGAAGAATCTACAGTATAATACGAATCATCCATAAAAGCTAAAAATTTCAAATTTGTATCATACTCTACTATATCAAATCTCTTGTAAAGAGATGGATTAAGATTCTGACTTGTAATTTTAGATTCAGAAGAAAGATTTGTATTAAGAATTTCGTATACAACACCTTCTGTTGGAGGTGTTACTGTTTCCTCTTTTAATAGAATTCTGACTTCATCAGGTGTTATAACACGATTAAAAATACGTGTTTGATCGATTTCTCCTTTTAGTAATGGATCAGAAGAATAAGTGGATTTTCCAAAATAAACTGAACCTTGTATAGATCTTGAACCAGAGCTTCTAGAAGATGGTTCCATTTCTTCTCCATTAATATAAACTTTCCAGTGACCATATCCATCATAAGTAACTACAACATGAATCCAGTCATTTATATAAGGAAGTTTATACGTGTTACGAATTGTATGACCATGTTGGTCATCATGTAGTACCCATAACGTTTGTCCCGAATCTAAAGAAGCTAACATGAAAATGTTAGCAACATCTATATACCTTGATACATTTGGAGTTGAAGATGTTGGTTTTATCCACATTGAAATAGAGAAAGGTCCTTGGACTAGTTTAATTAATTCAGATCCATTTTGTATAGTTATATAATTACTTCCATTGAAAACAGCAGATTTATCAAATTTACCGCTACCATATAAAGCATTTCCAGACCATATACCATTAAAGTTTCCAGATAAATCATCTGCACTATTATCGAACGTCCAAGTTGCAACAGTATGACCATCATTAAAGATATCAAATGCAGATGTACTAGAACCAACTAGATGTGCAGTTGGAGTTGATGTCTGATTTTTGATGATGTAAATTTTACTAGAATTAGCTTTTAAAGAATCTTTGATAACAACCGTTTTTAACTTTGTTTCTTTATCAGTTATAAAATCATAATCCGGTTTAGTTCCATCAAACCTTTCTACTGTTATATTAACAAGTGGTAAATTCTTTATGTGAACAACAGCTTCTGTCAAATCTGTTGATGTTGTATTATTAACTTCAACCTTTATTGAATCAAAATTAGGATAAAGTTTATCAAAACTTACTGTATTAGTAGATACAACTGAATCTTGATTTATATTAACTGTTACAACCGGACCATCTTCTTTGCGTTTAACAATAACTTTTCTCAGATAAGCAGATTCTTTAGCATGTTGAACTACAACAGTTTCATTATTAGCAATAGACTTTTCAGTTTTGAACAACAATCTTCCGGGTGCATCTGTAAGAGATTTAGGAAGTACAATCTCAGCCCATCTAATTTGTCCTGTTACTGGATCAACTTGTAAGTATTTACCATTCTGATCATGAGTGTCTGGAAATGTAGCTATATTAAGTTTGAACCATTCGCCTTTGTAATGCACAAAATATTCTTCTTGTTTATCAGTATGTTTAATCCAAAAACATTGCTCATTATGATCCACTTCTGGTTGTGTTTCTGAATAAACAATTTTAACGTGAGCTGACACATCCTGCCACTGTGAACCGTCCCAGACAAAAAGAGTTTTAGTATTAGGATCATACCAAATTGTACTTATGTTTGGATCTGGCTTAGTAGTACTTACGGTTAAAGATGAACCTTGTTGAATTTGTCCTTTTATAATCATTGTAGTATATGCCTCCTTGGAAGCTTCTAGTTAGTTGCTATAACAATTGAATATGTAAACTTTGTTTCCGTTGAATCATTTATGATTCTAACATATAGAATTTTGGATGTAGCAGAAATTGTGGTTAATGGTGTATAATCATGATAAGTTGTACCATCAAAAGAATATTGTAATTTCAAATTTGGATTCATAACAATATCAAAAGCAATTTGAGTTGGTTGTAATCCTCTTAAATTTGTGATATCTACACTATAAACTTTTTCTTGTTTTGGTTCAATTCTGATTAAGCGATCTTCAACCATTGGTTGATCTGAATTCGGAATGTAGATAATATAGTTACTTAATCCTGTTTCAAAAGCTATAAAAATTGCATAAGATTTGCTTATATTATCCAATGATGCTAAGAAATCTCTTGTGATTATCGGCAAATTAGGATTATAGTAGACATATTCGTAATTTGATCCATTAAACAGTAATACTGTATTTTTCTGTTTATTTGAGGAATCAACATTTTCTAATGAATCTATGTTATGAGTATGATCTTTAAGAGCAAATTTATTATCTGCAACTTTAATAACATACTTGGTTGTATCAACGACTAATGTATCATTGTCAATTTTGTCAGATAAGTAACCAGCTTGTTTATCATCTTCAGTAACTTTAACTTTCTCATCAACTTTATCTGTCCAAACAAGAGCATCTTCCGTGTCATTTACACTTAAGACTTTATTAGCATTACCAGCATAAGATGGTACGTCTTCAATATCTGAAAGTTTAGATCCATTTTTGTTAACTTCTTCCCATTTATGACTATGTTTAAATGGAGCAAATTTTGATTCATTAACTTTGATAATATGATTGTTTGTATCAGCTATAATTGTGTTATTGTCAATTTTATCAATAAGATATCCTGGTTGATCATCATTTTCATCAGCTTTAACTTTTTCATCTGTTGATGAAATACTAATCCATTTTACACCTGACTCATCTTCTTTAACAGCCAAAACTTTACCAGCATTATGTGTTAAAGCAGGGAAATCTTTTATGTCTGATAGAGTATGCTTATGAATAACAGAAGCAAAATTTTCTGAAACCCATGATTCTGTGGCTATATTTTCTAAGTTTGGTTTAATACCAACTTTCCATTTATCATCAGTTTCATCAAAAATCAATTTAGCTGATGGTGAAGATCCTCGATCTATACTAATTCCAGCTTCACCTAAAGAAATACCGTCTCCAGTTTCACCGTCATTAAGAACGATTTCATTATCCTTAATTGCTAGATTTTCTGATTCAACTTGAGTAACTTTACCAGAAACAGTTAAATTTCCTTGAATCGTTACATCATTCTTAAAAACTTTATATCCAGAAATTGTTTCATCACCTGTTGTGTGAACATATGCACTATCATCAAAGTCTTCTATATCTGATAAAGTATGTTTATGAGTAGCAGATGCAAATTTATCAGATCTAAACTTAAGGAACGAATTATCAGATGATGGATAGAAAACATCAGAATCAAGTTTATACTGAAGATAGTTAGGTTGTTTATCATTTTTATTTACAATTACTTTATGATCAGAAACTCCATGAACTGCACCAACTTCTATGACTAATGGTATTTGTTTCATTTGCTATTGCCTCTCCTTTATATTTCTGGCCATTTAGGAAGTTTTTCTGTTATATCAAAATTTCTAAAAGTAGAAAGATCTATAGAAGATTTTATTTTTTGCTCTATAGTATCATAAATAGTTGTACAAAGTTTGATCCATCCAATTCTTATCGCAACTTTAAGAATTTCTATCCATGCCATTGATTCAGGTACAGACATACCATTCCATTGGTATACAGTTGTTGGATATGTAGATATGATTTCTTGGTATGTTGTTGTACCTGATAAAATCTTAGATGCATCATCATAAACTTTTTGAGCTATCTTATCAGTCGTTAAATCTGATCTTCTTACAAGCAACCAAGATATCCAAAAATCTTTCTTAGTTAAATCATATTGTTGTTTTTCTAATGGGTAATATGAAAGAATATACTGAGATAAATCTTTTTTAAGTTTCTGAATTATTCTTGACTTTTCATAATCATTTTGCTTGATAACTACAGGTTTCCCATCTTTACATACAATCTTATCCGACAGTTTTGCATCAACAGGAATCCACGAATCATCTGGTTGAGTAAGACTTATTCTTGGATAACCGTTTATACATTTAACATAAATCATTACTTATGCCTCCTTGATAACAACATAACTGAAATAAGTTCAAATTTTGAGGGTAGGCTATTAAGATTTCTTAGCCTACCCTCTCATTGTTTATTGAGTTGATGTTGTTGTAGTTTGTTCCAATGGTTCAACAATAGCAATTCTTGGATTATCTTTAAGAATTGGAAGAGGTGATGGTGGCTGCATTGTTTTTGCATTAAGTATCTTATCTAACTGTACTTCAAATACTCCTGAATTCTTAAATGTGATAACACCACTTCCTTCACCATTTGTAATATCAATAGCAACAGCACCTACTTGATTTTCAGTTCCTGCTTGGAAGTAAGGAACTATATAAGTTCCATCAAGAGGTAAAGCCTGTTTAGTACCTTCATCATCTATAGTATAAAGTAAGACATGAACAGTTACAGGATCACCAACTTTAGCAATTTTTGTTTCATTACCATTTTTATCAAGAAACTTAACTTCAAGATAAGGTTTGTCATTTTCTGTTGGATTTTGTGTTGATGACAAGTTATTCACAAAATCTTCAGCAAATTTACGAGCTTCTTCTTCAGTTGCAAATGGTAAACCTGTTGACGGATTGAAAGGTTGGTCTAAAAGAATATGATCTCCTTCAATAACTCTAACAGCAATATTACCCTCTTTTGTTGTATATGTTTCTATTGAAATCGACATCTTTAGCCTCCAAATGATGTTGATATAAAGTCAGTGATATAAGGTTTCAAAGTAAGTTTTATAACAGAAGAATCTTCAAACTTTACAATCATAGTTACTTCATCAAGCGTTATCAAACGACCATAGATTGATTTATCGTTGAATTTAACACCAAATGGCTTATTATAAACATCTGTAATTCGTTTCTTAGACTCAAAGAATCTATAGAACTCTCCGACTCTAACGGGTATAACGATTTCTTCAAGTTTGTTTTGACCTGAATCACAAATATTCATAGAATAGTAATTTGGCATTAACCCTTTAACAATAACAGTAGCTTTATATGGTGTCTGTTTATCTGCAGTCTTATCAGCTCTGATCACTTGTGTTACAGCATAGTTAGTTATAAACGACATATAACCACCATATGGTCTTTTGATAACTCTTTCAGATGATGTTTGAAATGATAAAGTGATTTTTTCACGATGAGTTACATATAGTTTTTGTGATGAAGATGGAAGATAACTTGATATATCTGATCTTTTTGACAAAGATTTTATGCTTATTTTCGATGTACGGAATGTTATAGGACTCACATAAACAAAATTTGAAGCACGTGAAAGAGTTCCTTTTACGTAAGTATTTGAATACCATTCAAGATTGAAGTTTTTTCTTTGAATAACAGTTGAAGTTATAATAGGGGTGGTAACAAAACCACCCCTCATTATGTTATAACCGAATTGTTTAGTACGTTGATTTTCATGATTTGTAATAGGAGTTTTCTGAGTTATATAACTATGAACTTTTTCTCCAAGAAGTTCTTTACGAAACTTATAACTATCCCAAACATAACCTGATGCATAAACTGTATAATTCATGGTTATCCACCTACTGTAAAGTTAACATCAAATACAGCTTCTACTAAACCAGGTCCTGTTATCTTGATAGGAACTTGAACATCACCAGTCGTGGATGTTGTAACTTCCTTTTCACGGCTTCCATCATTAAATTCTGCATTATCAGTTAGAAGTTTTAATGTTCCATTAACACTAATTCTTGCACCTTGGAAGTTATAAGCAGAAACATAAATGTTTGTGGTAATCGTTGTTCCTGTATAATCATAAGTGTCTTTTTCGAATCTTATTTCAACAGATGCAGGGATTTGTGGTAAGAAGAGATAGAATTCTCCTTGTTCACTAATCATCCAAAGACGTCCATAGTTATCATAAACACTTGTGATAATACGACCTACAGATAATGGTAGAATAGTCCATGATGAACCATTGAAAACAACACTATAAGCATCATTAACACCATATACCATTAAACGAGTTCTTTCTTTATCCAGAAAGATAAGAGATACAACATGAGATTTAAATGCTGCTTCTGTTACGTATGTAAGATTATTTGGATTAGTTGGATCTATCTTAAACGTATATAGTACATATTGCTCATTAGGCATTGAGTAGTCATCACGTGACGTTAACAATACGTTTAAGTAATATGTATCATTAGCATATGAAATCCAAGTTCTAACTTGAATACGAGAATCACTACTTCCGTTAAACTTAAAACTGCTTGATCCGAAAGAAATTGTACAATCTTCAGAAGTAACCTTATTTGCAGTCAAGTCAAGAGTGACTTTCTTAACACCTAATTGATTTGTTCCGGCAATATATGCATAATAGAAAACTTTTGTTGTATCTGTACTTGCTGTAGGATGAAACTGGCTTGGGACATGAGTTTGATATCCAGACCCAGGTGATTCTTGTAGAAGAACTGTTGATCTCTTATTTGAGATATTATATACATGTACACTAAACTCCCTATAATGACGTGACATATAACCGTAAACATAAGATCCATTCTTCATAAGTAATCCTGAATGACCATTTGTATATTCAACAGTTCTATCATGAATACGTGTCAAAGTGTCGTTTTTCCAACTAAATCGTCTAAATAAGTAAGCTCTATCACCATAACTATAAGTGAATGCATCAACCCATTCATTTTCATTTATAGCTATTGCACATCCTAAAGATATGTAAGTTCCATTACTTCCAAAAGGAGCATTAATAAATGATGTATCATCTTTCGAAACAATTCTGTAACCTGTACCACTCTTGTCAAAGAGTACTAGATCAGAATCATTTCCAGGAATAACTTGTACTATATTGATATCTAAATTTGGATTCATAACATTTGTATCACATAAAGTACGACATGGAATCCAATTAGTTGTAGCAAACTGAGATCCATGATATGCAACCAAAGTATGAAAGTTTTTCCAAGCCTCACTACGATTTAAGGGACTATATTGAGTAAGATTACAAAATTTAGTTGGAGCTAAAGTTCCTTTATCAAAGTAAAGATAACCAAGAATTAACTTATCAGAAAGTTCAACGATTCCGACAGGGCGTACAGCCTTTTGAGTAAAAACTGGTTTAGCCATCCGTATAATGCCTCCTAATCAATTTTAAAGAATCTTATATCAATTTTACAAGATCCATTAATATCAACAACTGTATTAAAAACATTATCAACAACAATATAACCTGTTGTATGTGGTTGAAGTACATGCGTGTCAAGTTGTATCTTTTTTGTTGGATCGTTTAAATCATAAAGACTCACATCAATTGTACATAAACTTTCAGATTCTATTTTTATTACAGCTTTACTTATACAATGTCCCTGGCAAACATCAGGAAAACGAATTGATCCTTTATCAGAAACAGTGAAAGAACGCGTTAAACTTTGAGGTAAACCATGAAATTTAACAGTTTGCATTCTTTATGCCTCTTATTCATAAGATATCCACTTACTAGATGTATCTTTCAAAACAAATGTTCCTGATACATGAATATTTTCATCTGAAACATTATTGGTAGCCAACAAATTTGGAAACTGACTTTGACCAAAAGCTAATGTATAGCTTGTTCCGTAAAAATGACAATTATCAACGAATACGGATGATCCTTTCTCTAAAGCCAAAAAGACTATACTTGATGATGATCCTTCATAAACAAATCTACAGTTCTTAAATGTAATAGAGGTATGTTCGAGTACAAAGGGAAACAATAAAGGATTAAAGAAATCATAACTGTTCTCAATTTCTTTTGGAATGATAAATCCAATGTTTTCGAAAACTATATCACAATTTCTAAACCAAAACTTACCAAGCAAATCACCAGTCTTATAAAAGACTATATTCAAATCACCTTCACTTATGTTTTGAAAATGCATTGAGATATTTTCAAATACATGCATTCCAGAATGGACAGCATTACCTTCTGTAATAAAACGAATAGTGCTCGATAAAAACTGACCAGCACTATCTATACATTTTTCATAAAGTTTTGTAGCAGTTTGAGATCCATCACTTGTATCACCATTCACCAAATCTATTTCAAATGTTTTTGGTTGATATTTTGAAATTGACTGATATATTGTTAATCCGGCTCTATAACCTATCTTGTAAATGAATGTTTGATTTGTAGAATCTAATGGTTTGTTAGATAAACCGTCAATTAAACCTTTATCAAAATCATCAGGTGTACCAAGAGAATTCAATCTATCAATAGTATCTTCGGTTACTTTAGAATTTATAGTAGAAACAACTGTATAAATATTCTCTATTTCGGATTTGAGTTTGTTATAAGATTCAGAGTTGCTCTGTAGTAAATCTTTTAGATCATTAAGTTTCTCGTCAACATATTGTATTATGTGGTCGTAACTAGCATTTAACTTACTTTCATCTTTCACACTTCTTAACATGAGAATTTAACCTCTTAGAATTTAGCATAAGAAGCTTGAACAGATATCTTACTTGTTTCATCATATTTCTTAATGTAAATTGCATCTCCTGGTTCTAATAAAAACTTTTCCATATTTAAAATGAATGTATCATAAGGCTCTAATGTTTGATTAACAATAAAAAATGTTTCATCGTCTCCAGGAGATGAACCAGCAGGCACTATATAGATGTCAAAAGTAGCAGTAGTTCCACCTCTATTACATATATAAATAGCTATACATGCTATATTTGAATCTACTGCCTTTACTAAAAGATTAGGTTCTGTTCCTTGTACGGAAATAGCTTTCATATCTTACCTCTCCTTAAAATGTTGGAAAGTCTGGAAACTCAAGAGTTTCTGTTTCTAAGTTTTGCAAAGTCTCCATATCATTAGCTTGTTCAACTTTTTTTACGTAGTCTCTGAAAACATAAACACATTTAACCACCCAAGCTTTTCTAACACCAGCTTTAATAAGTTGTTCCCAATAGAATTGCTCATCAGCAGGATATGTTGAAACAATTTGATCGAGGGTTGATGTACCATCTAGAATTTGATTTACTTTGAAACCTACTTCTAAGTAAATCTTATCTAATGTTAAAGGTTCCCGATCTGTATGAGATGATCTTATCATTAAAATTGCAGTACCATAATAATCTTTCTGTTGGTTATCAGCATTTTGCTTTTCTAATGGATAATATTGTAAAATGTAATCTTGTACGATTTTGTTAGCATTTTCTATCAACTCTTTTTTATATGCTTCAACTTCAGCTTCTTCATCAACAACTATTGAATCTGTTGTTGGATCATACTTATAACAACCAAAGCGTGATTCTGGTAAAGAATCAATTTTTCTAAAGTCTCCAGTATTGTTAATCTTAAGAAATTCATCTTCTTCCTCAGGTCGTATGTAATCTATCACAAACGCTTTATTAGTTGTCTTATCTATTCTGACGATCATTTGAAAGTCTCCTTAATGTTCTTGATATAAAGCTTTGACTTCTGTATCAGTTAGAGATCTGTTAAAGAGACGTATTTGGTCAATTCGACCAAAATTCCTATAAGCTCTATTAGCACCCCAACCAAATACATAAAAATCTTCACCAAAATCAGCATTACCAAATAAAGGTGATCTCAATTCTTGTCTAAGTATCTTTTGTTCTCCGTTAATCCAGATCTTATTCTGATAGAAGTCTTCACCTTTATGAAATTCTGCAACTATATGAACCCACTTACCATAAAGCTCTTTCTGAGCGTTACTAAAACCATAAATATCTGCATGACCTGTATTGAATCCAAATTTATCGCAACATGTATAAATATCGTATCTTGTAAAGCCAAATGGCATAACACAACATCTGTAACCTTCCCACAGTATCCATGCAGAAACTGTTACAACAGTACAAGATTTTAACTCAGGTATATGAAAACGCACGTTGTAGTTATTATGATAGGACTTCAAAGACTGATTAAAGCGACCCAAATCAAATACAGGACCACGTCCTTGAACTTGTCCATTATATTTCCCACCTAAATCTTTAACATTACCATCAAAATTACAGACTAATAATGTTGATCCATCCTCAAAGAAATCAAACTTTGATAAAGTTGATGGTGCTATTATTTTTCCAGATGTTCCTCTCCAAATATTTTTGTTAGGTGTATTATCAATACAAATAAAAATTTCTCCAGATTTTCTGTTATACCAGATAACGTTAACTTTGTCAGGATTAACAGAAATAGTGGGATCTGAATCTGATATGTATTGAATTTTATGAGAAATAACGTCAGTTTTATACCATTCTTGTAAACGATCTTTAAGACTCATTATTAACGTTCCTCGTTAAGGGAGATTGTAGATAAATAAATCATTTTATCAGCTAGTGAAACATCAGGTTTTTCTTTATCGAATTGATTAAAATTCAAGGATGACAAAACATTATCAATTGTAGACTTATCTGCAGCACCTCTTATTTTATTCTCTAGATTCAATTCATATTCAGTAACTTTTGTAATCCATTGGAAAACACTATCTGATTCTTGTATGTATTGTGCTAATGTGCTAACTTGTTCTTGAGTTAAAGATTTGTTTGAAATCATTGATACAAGAAGTCTTACAATTAAAGATGAGAATCCTATCAAATGTAGTACATCAAATCTAGATAGTATGTAGGATTGATATTGCTGTAATAAAGTTTTCAATGCATAATTTTTATACAATTCTAAGCTAAAGATCCAATCTTGTTTTGTTTCATCCCATACACAAAAGTCACATGGCTGTTTTTGTGTATAGAGAGTTGTATCAATTTCTACACCAATTTCTGTTATAACAAGTTTCTCTTTTGTTTTCTTGTTATACCATACACCTCTGTAATCTGGAACAATCTTCCAATCATTTAATTTAGGATCAAATAGAGCTATATGATATCGATCTGTTTCTGGAGGTGCTTTAGTAGTTACACCAAAAACATTTGTTTCTGGTAGTTTAGTCGGGCTTGATCCTAAGTATTCTCCAGAAGGTTTCTTGTATAAGTAATACATAACACTTAAACCTCAAATCGAAGATATTTAGAGTATACAACACAATTAAGCACCTTATTCATAACATAAGCAAAACATTCCATCAAACATTTGTCTTTAAAATGTATCTTAAGTGTAGTTTCATTTTCTTGTGAAACATCAGCTAATGATTTAGCATATGATAGCTTTGGTTCATATAGATCTGTATAAAGATTTTCAAAATGAATCTTATATGTTGTATCATCAATCTTTTCTACACTTAGAGAAAATGTTTTACTAATATCATAATTGAATCTCATAATACTGAAACCTCTATATTCCCTCTCTATAGTAAGCATCTAAAAATGTATCCAGAATCTCTATCACACATTCTTCCTTATCACAATGAAAATTTGCGAGATGTTTAATCCAACTATGATCCATACACTTGAAAGCTATTATCATCTTATGTGGTGATTTTGCTTTGAAATAACCCAATTCAGCACAAGCTCCAACTGATGGATAAGGAATATGAATAAGTAGTATGTCAGCACAATCTAACAAATTCAAGTCTGCAAAAACATAAGATTCACATGTGGAATCAACAAGTCTTGGAATAAAGAATTTGAAATGATCTGCTAAGAATGGTCTATTATAACGAATATTTGTAACTAATTGTTTTACAATTTCTACTTCATTCATAGGACAAGCACAATAGACATTAAACTGTTTTTTCATCTCTTACCTCTCTAAAAATTCAGTCCAATAATGAGGATATTTGCAAAGAGATGCAGTAAGATTTAGAGCATGAATATCTGAAAGATTATATTGTGGATAACGAGTTGTATGGAGTATGTTTAATGGAAGCTTAGTAGAGCTGCATAGAAAGTCAAAAGACTTATAAAGATTCTTATGATATGTTTCTAAACATTTATCATCATAATCATGTGATGAAAAAAGGATCTCTTTGTAAACATCATATCTTGATTTGTTAAGATTCATTGGAAGGACAAGAGATAAGTCAATTCCATCAACAATATCATAAATCTTCATAAGATTATCTGGTAATGCACCGTTAGTTTCAATGCGTATATTAAATCCATAAGACTTAATTAACTTTATCAGATCTTTGAGTTGGTCAACAAAAATAAGTGGTTCACCACCTGATATAGTTACTAAATCTACATTTAAAGCTTTATATCTTTTAAGTAGATTCTTTAATTCTTCCAAAGTTAAGTAATCATTAAATTGATCAAGATGGGATCTGACATAACATTTATAACAATTTAAATTACACGCGTTCCAAGGTGTATACAAATAAAGAGATTGTTTTCCATCATGTGTGAGTCTCAAATCTTGATTATGAAACGTCCTTAAAATTGTCATATGTCTTTCCTCACTTCACTCAATATCAGTTCGTGAGCAATTCTATACCAATGTTATTTTCTTTGAGGTACTTTAATGATGATTCACCATAATTCTTGTCAACATAGTCTTGAAGACAGTAAATCACTCGTATACCAGATGCAACAATCAATCGTGCACAATCTAAACAAGGAGCCATTGTTATAAACATTATAGCATCATCAATTCTTGTTCCATACTTTGCAACCTGAGCTATAGCATTTTGTTCAGCATGAATTTCATATTTATAATGTATGAAATTGAATTGTCTTATAAATGATTGTTTATCAAAATAGCTAAAATCTACATCTGACTTGTATCTCACATATGTTAGAAGTCTATTGAGTAATTTTGAAGTCTTGTAGATTGAATACTTATCAACAAGATTTTGTAAACATAAAGGTAAAAAGTTTTCAGAAACAACGATTTTACTATATTGTATTAGCTGATCAAACATTTTGTGAATGATTTCTTCTACATCACTAATAGACATTGGTTGTTGATCATATATGTATGATAGTATACTAGCCAATTCATTGCATTCAAAATAACCTGAAGGAACACCATTATATCCAGTAGCCAAGATTCTATAATCTTGTGATATAATCAGTGCACCTACTTTACGTGAATAACATGTTGATAATTGAGAAACTGACTTAACAAGAGATGTGAAGTAATCTACAAACTTTTGCTTCATACCGACTCCCGAAAACAAATAGTTTTAAGGAGAGTGGTTAATAACCACCCTCCTTAAAGATGAAAGATTTCATCCCATTTAGCAGAAACATGTTGATAATCAGTATTTCCTGTTTCCATGAATGATGCTTTCTTAGTTTCGGAACCCATAGACATTAATTCTACATGCTCTAATGGGTTTCGTGTTTCGTTAAATAATGGTTTGAGCCCTAATAATTTTAATCGTTTATCTGTCAGATATTTGATATATGTTTCAATTACATTTGATGTTAGACCTGGTATGTTATCACCATAAGCTTCACTATAAAATGTTATATCAGCTTTAGCAGATTTCTCAGCTATTTCATAAATGATATCTTCATGATAGAATTCTGGATATTCTGTTTTAAATGTACTTATGATGTTTGCAAATAACGGAACATGAAGTTCTTCATCTCTTCTAATTAAAACAATATTCTTATTGCTTCCTGATAGTATGTGATGTTCAACTTCCATAAAATGAAAAAGATTGAATCCTGTGTAGAAAACAACACCTTCTATAAAGTAATCTTGTACTATAGCTCTAAATACTTGTTGTTTAAATTTCTTTTCATCTGCATGTAGTAAACCATTCCATACAAGATCTCTAAGGGATTGAAACTCTCTTGATATTAAGTAATTTCTTTCAGCTAAAGGTGAAAAATCTTTGAAACGATAGTAGATTTCATTGATTCTTTCATTATCTTCACCACATAAAGTTTTTAAGATTGTCTGATAGGATTCTGTATGAATCCCAGCTTCTACCATTTCATGAATAGCTAAAGCTCTTTTGATCTCATAATCATTTGTTACAAGTTTTATAAGAATCAGATTTTCAGCAACACATGATTCAATGTATTGTAAAAACGATAATGTTGTTTCGATACTAAATTGAATTCTGGGATCTAATGAACGAAATTGAGATGCATCTTGTGACATATCAATTTCATCTGGTCTCCAAAGAAATGCCCATTGATTCTCAAAGAATCTATCTGCAAAACCTCTTTTAGACTTGTTAAGGTTCCATGTTCCTGTGCTATTCTGGATTGCTTGATCAGAATAAAACAATTCTCTTAAAGAAATGTCATCATTACCATCTCTATTGAAAAATTGTGGTATCTGTGTCATTTACAACAACACCTCCATGTCGCCATATTGTGAAACAATAAGCTCTTCAAGTTTCTTAAACAACACATTTGTCTTAGAAAGAAGTTTCTTCTTATCAACACTATGAGTTGCAAAAGGTGTTAGAGCTACAACAAATACAATCTCAACATCTATATTGTTTATAGACTTACGATTCATGATATCTTCTATATCAGATCTTAATTCTTGGATTACACGATGAAGACCAAAAAGATCATTACTATAAGTTATAACTTTTTGTTTTTCATCACCAATGTTAACACCTATTACAGGTTCAAGATTCGCATGTGTTAAAAGTGTTAAGAATATACGATGTAATGATTCTTCAAAGTATTTGGTATTTGTTGGACGATTAACTACAGTAAATCTTTCAACACAAAATTTCATAATCCCTCCTTATCATGATTTCTGCATTTCAAAACAGGTTTATCAAACTTTTCTTGTATCAATGTTTCAGTCAAAGACATAATAACACTTCCAATTATGATGCTAATTATTAATGGTAACCAGAAAACCCAGACAATCAAGCCTATTATAATTGTTAAAAAGATGTCTGTATATGTAACCTTTCCAAAGGTTTGACAAAGATCTCTAAGAATAAAAATTGTTAAGAAAAGGGTGCAAACAGCACCCACACTCAAATAAAAAGTTATCATAATCAACCTCTTTATTGAGATTTATTAATTTGCACAACCAATACATTCATCCTTTTCTTGATTTCCTTGTACAGTTATATTTCTTGCATAATATAAGGTTTTGATGTTTGACTTCCAACACTTCATTAAGAATTTAAAGAAAAAGACTGGTATGTTCTTGATCTTTTTATGATTCAACGGATATTCAAATGATATACCACTATCGATATACTTTTGAATGAAAGAGATAACATCAACCAAATCAAAAACATCTTCTTCATCATACGTCACAATAAAATCGTACATTAAAGGTCCATATTTGATATATCTAGGAAAGACAAAGTATGTAGCACTTCTTTGAGATTCTGTTTGAAATGGTGCATAAGCAGGCATAATTGATGCAGTTGTACCAGCATACAACGATGTTGATGTATTAGGTGGACAATTAAACAACATTGTATTTCTTATACCATACTTCTTAAGATCCTCTCTCAATTCAACTATTTCTTCTTCATCTACATTAAATTCAATTTTTGCAGAAATCTCAAAATCTTCTTCGATAGGAATATGACCAAGTAAAACTAAATCTTTCCACTTTGTTTCATTATACTTCTTAGCAACTCCTCTTTCTTTTGCTAAATCTATAGAAGCTTTAATACCATAAAATGTAATTGGACCAAAGATTTCTTGTATCAGTGAAATAAGTTTATCTCTTAACTGATCGCGTAATTCTTCATCATTATTGGATCTCTTAGTAAAACGATATGTATATAATGTATTTCTATCTACAGATAGCTTAACAAAGAGATCAGCTAAACCTAGAAAACCTATCCCTATAGTCCTGAATAAACGGTTATGATTCTTGATTTCAATAACAGGAGGTTCAGTCATTTCTATAATGTTATCCATATACCTAACAACAAGGGACATTAATATCTGAAGTTTTTTATTGTTAAACAGAATACCATCTTCATAAAGCTTTGGAAGATTCAATGAGAAAAGATTACAGGAATGAGCATAACCTTGTTCATCTTCTCTAATACATTCATGTAATTTCTTATGTTCTGGATTTGTATTTCTGAATGGACTGAAAGACTCCATACAGAGATTACCACAATGAATCTTTTCTTTAAATGGAGAAAATCTGTTAACTGTGTCTTCAAAGAAAACATAAGGCAGTCCTGTTGCAGTCACATTTTTACCAATTTCAATGATTAGTGATCTAGCTTTAATCTTCTTGTAGTTTTTAAGTTTTCCTTCTTGTATATAACGTTTAACTTTTTCCCATTGTTGCTCAAATTCTTCTCCTACTGCATCTATCAAATTGATGGATTTGTCCAGTTTCTGTATTTCATAATGATCTACAAGATACCAATCATCATTATTTTCTACTGCTTTCATAAAAGTATCATTTAGAATGATTTGTGGAAAAATATCATATAGCTTAAGCCTTTGATCTCCAAGAGGATTCTTACAATTAATGAATTCAATTACATCTTTATGCCAACATGGCAAAGCAATTGTACATGAACCTTTCCTTACACCTGATTGATTCACAGCTACTACTATATCGTTAAATATCTTACCCCACATATTAAAATGATTAGCTAAACCAGGATTTCCCATTAGATAAGAACCAGATGGTCTTAATCTTCCTCCATAAACACCTATACCACCAGCTCTTTTGGAAATGAAAGCAACTTGTGATGCCGTATACATAATTGATTCAAGATTGTCATGCATATCAAAGATATTACATGATGACAAGTTACCATTCTTTCTTCTCAAATTGAGAAGTTGAGGTGTTGCTGGAATGAAGTGATATTTTACTAAATGCCAGTAGAATTGTTTTACATTTTTGATAAACAACTCTTTATCTTGTTTGTAATCTGGATAGAATCCCATTATGCTTATAAGCAGTAATGCTTCATCAAAGTTTTCAATTGGAAAACCTTCATATCTTATGAGATATGATTTGTAGAATTTCAAAGTTTGATAAAAGAAGTTGTTCCACATGAAATGACCACAACCAAGTGTACCATCATCAAACTTAATATTAACTCTCTTCGCATATGTATAAAGATGTCTTAAGGTTTCTTTTGATACTTTTAGAATTCTTTCATCATAAACACCTAATTCTACATACTTTTCAAGATGCTCAATCCACTTATCACTATTCTTGAAAAAACCAAACTCATCAGTCATAGTATTGTATTCTTCTTCTCTTTTATGCTTAAACTCTTTCCAGAAGTCCATAAGAAAGAGTCTATTAGCAAATATAGAATAATCGGGATTTACTTGTCCATCTTTAACAGTTAATTTGTTAGCTGTTGAAATGAGTTTCTGCTGTAATTCTTTTGTTGTTATACCCACTTTGAATACAAATTGGAATTCTTGGTAGAATTCATCAAGATTAACATCTTGTAATCCTTTAGATGCAAAGTTGACAACTTTCATTACTTTGTTAAAGTTAAACGTTTCTTTTCTACCATCTCTTTTGATAACATATATTTCGTGACCCATTGAATACCTCCTAAGTAGGTCTAAATGAGGGAGCACAAACTCCCTCATTTAAGACAATCATACTGTCTAATCTTGAATTCATTCTGTTTCTTTTGATTCCAGTTTGATACAGGTACGAACCAACCTGTAACTCTTGTTATATAATCTATGGATTTTGATGAACAATGTGGACATACATTTTGCTTACCAAATGTTGCTTTATGACATTCTTCACAATAAGTAAAGATAGGATTGAATGTATAGTAATAAACTTTCATTTTACCTGCAATTTTAATTAGCTTCTTTATAGTTTCTTTCTTTGGTTGTTGACCTATCGGTAGAAACGTAACAGTTCCACCATTACAATAAGCATCAATTTCACTTGCAAACTTCAAACGTGTATAAACATCTGCATTAGACCATAATGGTATATACTGTGTTGATAAAGGAAGATCAGATTCAGAAAGCACAGCACCAGCATTTTCAGCAGGGACTAATTCAACTCCGTAAGGTAGTAACTCATCTTGAGACCATCTATCAGTTTTTTGTCTTATAAACTTAGCTATTTCTTTTTCAGCATTCTTGATAGATTCTAAATCATCTCCATCTGCTATTTCAAGAGCAGCTTCATATAAACCTATTAGACCCACTGTTGAGTAAAACATGGTATCTAAATCAAACCATCCACCTTTTTCAACAGTATTGTATTTTTTACATCTGAAATAAGGTAGTGCACCAGCTTCTATTTCATCTCTCATTATTTCTCTATGCCCTTTAAGAAGTGGATGAACAATATCTTCAACTATATGATCGAGTAATTCAAATCCACCATCTCTCATAATCTTTGGAAGATTTAAGCTAATAACCCTGTGAGAACCAATCTGAGCATTAGCTGTACCAAGTGATCCTATCTTATGTTTAGATAACTCCTGTAAGAATGATAGATCATTTCTCAATCTACAACATGTAGAAATAGCTTTAACATCGCCATAGTTGTGATATATGTACCATAAATGTGGATAGGATGCAGCTAAATCTAAATATTCTTCATCTAACAAGTTACCTTCTTCATCAAAAGATAATTGTATTGTCACAACCGGGAATGTATATGGATAACCTCGTGTTTCATACGTCTCCACAAATTCATCTATAAAAATTCTTTGAATTCTATCAACTTCTGGAATTTGATCATCAGAAACATTAAATAAACGCCTCAAACCAGGTTTATCAAATATATTGATGTTAACAAATGGTGATCCATCTACTTCTCGTATGTCATCATTAATAATATGAATAAACATTTGCATAAGTTGTCTTACTTGTTTGTAAGATAGATCTTTGGTAAAGTATGATAACTGAATAAGAAAATCAATAGGTGTAACTGCTCCAGCAAATATTTGTGACAATGAATGAATTAACATAGCTACATGATCTACAAATACATGAGGATGTTTAGCGGGTGTTTTTGGTTCTGGTGATATCGGAAGTCCAAACAATCTTACATTTTCAGTTTGAAATGCAAAACAATAAGGTTTGAATATTTTTCCACTTCCTGCATCATGAATATAAATGTATTTGTTCAAGACATACTTTTCGTAAATCTCATCAATATCGTCAAACCCAGATTTATCAATTAAGAATCGTATACCAAATTCTTTCAGTTCATCACCAAAGACAAAATTCTTAAGAAGAGTTGGTCTCATAATTCTATTGTTTGCATTTGCATCATTCTTATCATTTCTAAAACCACCTTCTAGATATTCGTAAAACTTACGCTTCCATTTGTGATACAAGTTTTGCATCAATCATGCCTCCTTCTGGGGTTATTATTACTTCTTTGTAAGTATCGTTAAGAGGAACATACAAAGTCTTTCTGTTAACCTTATTTTCTTTGAAAAAGGGTCTTTCACATAGTATGGCATCAAAATATTGTTTGTAATCTGGTTTAAGTTTACTGAAAATACTTTTCAAAGTTTTGAGAGACGCTCCAGTTGACCAAACAACTTTAACAAACGGGCATTTTGTTTTTACATCTCTTATAAAATCAAACCAATTCTCAAGTTGAAAATAAAAGTCTCCTCCTTCCCCAACAAGAGTTATATCATTAGAATATTGTTGTAGTTCCTTTAGCAATCTAATCATATCGTTGGATGTTAACTCATATCCTTGGTTGAAGTCCCACGTATTTTTTGAATGACAATATTTACATTTCCATTTACATCCAGCTGCATATAAAACTACTGCTGGGTTGTTAAACACAACATCATCTTGTAAATTAAACACATCAACAGAAAGAACTCGTATCATCTTTCATTTTCCTCTTGATTTTAAACTTAGATACATTAAATTACGAAACATTTCAAAAAGGTTTTAAAGTTTCTTTCTGATTATGATTGTAAGTCAATAATATTTCGTATGAAATGAACGTAAGGGTGTGGTCCATTCGAACCACACCCGATTCATATTTTACAACTCATCAGTGGCAGCACCAAAATAAACTCCTTTTCGATTATGAATTGCTTCTTCTAATGTACTTATAAACAAGTCATAAACATCATCACAACTTTCTTCACTTACAGTAACATGTCGTTCAGAACCAGTCGACTTATCTTTTTCAACCTTTGTATACTGATAAACTCTACAAAACTGTTTCTTAAATGCATCAGATGAAGCTATTCTGTAAAGTTTAACAACTTCGTCTGATGTAAAGAATCCATCACATTGACATTGTGGATAATAAGCTTTAAGTTTTGCCATTAAAGATGCATATGTTCTTATAAAGTGAATTGGTTCAATAACTTTGAATGTTAGTGTACCAAAATCTGCAGAATCTGCATAATGTTTTAGAAGTAGTGTCACCTCTTTTAATCCTTCATAAGTTTTAAATAGACCTCGTTTTGAAATTTCTGATCTGATCTTTTGAATATCATCATCGGATAAGATTGCAAGAACAGCATAAATTTTATCAGGTTGTTTCATATACCATCTTAAATAGAGAACACCGGCAACACCTAAAACTGCTAAAACTGCAAGATTGATAAGTCTGTTCTTGTCGATTTCTTCATTCAACAAACTTTCTTCTAACAACTTATTAAGAGCTTGTTCTTTGATCATTATAAGTTTCCTCCTTAAACAACTCTTAACAATTTTGAAGATTCGATTATTTTTACAGCTTCTTCTATAGCCTTAATACGTCTAGCAGGAATATCATGTTCATCAGCTTGAGATGATAGATCATACATATATTCTTCTGGTGTCAACTTTCTAAGAGCTTGCGATAGATATGCACCATATCCTAGTCTTATAGCAAAGGCATCTGCACTTTGTTCACTTCTTCTTGCATAAATTGTATAAGTATATTCTATATCAAAATCTATAAGTTTAGTTAGAAGTCGTAGATAAACAAATGAAAGTGATGTATATCGTCTTATTATTATTGGCAAGTTTATCCTAATAAACATATCCATAAGCAAAGATGAGATAAGCATTATGTAATATGCATACTGTGATGACTTTAGATCATAAGCATGACCTAATTCATGAGCTATGATTGCTGCTAATTCTTTATCTGTAAATTTGTTAATGAAACGTCCATCGTCCAACACAACAATAGTATGCATTAAAGGATGATAATAAGCGTTAAACTCTTGATCTTTCTTAATTACTAATTTTGGAAATTTCATATGTATTCCGGATTTCTTTGCTGCATCAATAACTTCGTCATAAATAGCTCTGATTCTATCATACTTTTTATTGTTAGACATGTTTTTATGAAACTTATGTGAAAACGATTCTTTTATAGCTTGTTTGATGATTGAATCTTTTAACTTCTTACTCAATTTTAGACGTAATACAGTTAGTATCAAAAGACCAACATTCTTTGGAAAGTTAAGATGAGTCTTACTAATTCGTTTTAACTGCCTGATTTCTTTCACTAAAGTTAAAGATTTCACTATCATTAAAACTGTTACAGCTAAAAGAAGATAATAAACCGTTCTTTCCCATGGTTTCAATAACTTAAGTGATTTAGGAATTAATGTTAAAGATTTCTTAACAACTTTGACTAAATCTTTATAGGTTACACCATGAACCTTATGAAGATATATTAAAGCTAAAACTATACCTGCTAAAAATCCTGCAAAGAAATACGTTCCTAACTTTGATGTATCATCAGCATACTTAGTAAGCACTTTTTTATTGTAAGCTGGTATTGTATATGCTGAAGTATAGAAAAGAATATAAGATTCAAAAACTGCTTGTTGGAAGTTTTCAACTATAAACCAAAAACCAGATTGGAATAATTTGCTTTTGAAGAATGGTGTTTCATCATTTACTTCAGCTAATAACTGTTGTGGATCTTTCTTCAATAACTCCTCAAGCTCATCAACATATTGTGAAATCATATTCAGTTGCATAGCAGCAGATAACACAGAATTGAATCCTATTGAAAAACCATACATTACCGCAGATCGTTTAGATGAGAAATATTTTCCTACAAATTTAGAAGCAAAAGAAATGGTTGCATACAATACAATCATTTCTTTAACATCATTATTTGTCATCCATTATACCTCTGTATGTAATCTTTTAAATGAAATACAGCTTCCTCTAAATCACAAATTAAGTAAGACTTATTCTTTGAAATCATATAACTTGAAAGTCGGTTCAAAAATCGATCCAATGAAAAATCTTTCAATACAGGAGTATCCAACAAATTCTGTATCTCAAATATCATAAATTTCGGATAACGTGATCTTCCTACTACTAAGCTGTAAAGTGGTTCATATCCTTTAATCTGTATGAATTTACAAACATCATTTATTAATTGTTTCCACCAATCAGTAATAGGTTTGTTCCAATAAAACAAATGTTTCATATCCCACGATTCTTGATTCTTACATTCAATTATGAAATCTATATCCTTAAAATAAATGTCTCCAAACTCAGTTTGAAATACACCAGATGTTTGATTCCTATGTACATCAAACTTAGTTAAATCCCATTTCTCTTGAATTACTTTAGCAACTAAATCTTCAAGATATTTACCTTTACGTTTTGCCTTTGAAGACATTAATCACCTCCATCCCTTCCATTTTCAAGAAATTTCATAGATCAGTTCTTCAATTCATGAAATCCTGGAATTTATTCAATATGAATTCTTAACACCTGATTTAAAAACTTTAATTAATTTAGGAAAAGAGGATTGTTTATATTATGAATACATCGTAAATTTCGATAGAGCAATTAATGTTTGACATCAACCTCATAACAATAAAGAATTTGCTATATGAAACCATTATGTTGTTTGCTTTATGTAGATTCTATATGATATTGTCTATGGATTCTGTAACAACAAATTGCAGATATCACTTCTCTTATAATCTTTATCTTCGGATTTAAAAACTTTAATTAATTTAGGAAAAGAGGTATGTTTATTTATAATGAAATCAAATAATCATTTAAGCAACATTTAGCAATTTGTTACATTGATTGTCATATTGAAACATTAATGTATCTGACAAAGTCTTAATGGCATCAAGCATTTGATATCTAATATAGTTGATGAATTTTTGCAATTGTTTATTTGAAGATGGTAACGTTTTCATGAATCTATATTGCAATAAATCTTTGATGATAGATTTTGCAGTTATTAGATGATGCCATTTTAAGCCATTTCTGATTCTCTTAGTAGTTTTTGTTAAACGTTTAAAATTGAATTTGAAATCATGAAATTTGCGAATAATTGTATCATTTTGGACGATTTGTAACTGTTTTATAGCTGAAAATATATCAAAAATTGATAACTCATCAACTATTAGGTTATAGTAAGCAATGATGAGTTGAACTAAACTTTGTCTATGAGGATGTGACATTTGTTGTTTATGATTGTTGTAAGTTTCAAAGATATCTGAATCTTTTCTCATAAAGATAATTGGTAATTGTGTTTGAGGATCTAAACTGATAAGAGATTTTGCTGTTGATAAGTTTTCAATGTGACTTATAATGATGTATCTTTTGTCTTTCGAATAACCAACAGTTTTGTAATTAATGATTACTTTCTTTTTCATTAAGAAATCAAGAACTTTGTTGATATAGCTTAGGTTTGGAAGTTGTTTGTTAAGAATCTGTTTGTAAATCTTTTTAAATTCTGATGATTTGATTTCAAATGTAACTTTACCATCAACATCTATTTTGCAGCTTTTTTGTTTCAACCAAAGATCAATTAGAAACATTCCAATTACACCAACTGTATCATAGAAGCTTGTTCTTCTATGAGATTCTTTAAAAGATTTTCTTCTATAAGTTACTTCTTGCTGTACATCTGCATTTACGTAATTGAGATATCCAAAGATTTGGTTTAGTTTGATTTCAGGCTTGGTTTTCCTTATAATTTCTATGAGACTTGGGAAACCAAGCCTCTTTTTTGCATTATCACATTTGACTACATCAAGGCGTTTATAATGTTCCTCATCAATACCTCTAATAAGTGGATAAAGATGTTTTTCAAAAAGCTTTAGTCTTTCATTTTTATCTTTAGTGATATATTTGTAACCTATTCCGTTTAAGCACATCCAAATAGGTTGTCTATTTCCGTGCTGGTATATCCCCGTCTCTATAAGCTTTTGGAGTATCAGTTTGAGATCTTCAATTGTGACAGTTAGCATATACTTAACTTTTTTGGTTCTTCTGAATCTCATTAGAGGATTATAATGTTTGTTGAAGATTACATCATCGAGCCTTACAAAGAATTCTGTAATAATGTCAATCATATCTTCTTTATCAAGAACCATTTGAGCTAATTCATAGAGATCAATTTTATCATTAGCCTCAAACATACATGTATAATATTTACTCTCCCAAGTTTGACAAATACCTTGTTGATGATTTGAAGCAAAGATAGGATCTGCATTAAACATTTGTACAAGTTTCCTATAAACAGCAGAATATACAATTTCATTAAGTAATGCTAGTTGTGGATTGAGTTGTTTCGATGTGCATAAAATTTTGAGTGCTTTAAAGTAAAGTTTTGATGAACAATCATATGTAGAGAGGGAGTCTTTAATTAAGCTCCAAGTTGTAAATGGTTTTAGATGTATGTAAACGTGTGCTTTGTCAGAATTTTTTATGTAGAGGGAAACAAAAGGTTTGAATTTTTCAACAAGGTGTCCAACTTTGTGGAAACCTTGGTCAATGTCTAGTTGAATTTCTTTAACGAATATATCTGTGTCCTCAATCCTAAATGTGGTGAGCCTTTTATCTGTATATTTTTTCATCATGTTCACCTCCTTGTGTTTTCTTGGGGTTTTTGGGTGCAACTCTTTTTGGGTTGCACCCACTCTTAAAATTAGCAAATTTGAGTGGGTTGTTTTACTACAAAAGTTTTCTATATGGTGGTTTCGGAGACCTCTGATGAAACAAAAAACAATCACACACAAACACAAGGAGGCTCACCACATTTCATAGTGTGCCATTCTTTGTAGAAGAGGTTTGGAGTCTGAGGTCTCCTACTCCCACCAATAAGATGTTCAATCATTCTGATGGAATAAGACGTCTTGATTTAAGCAAATACTTGTTTAACTCATCGAAAAACTGAAAAGCAATTACTCTGTCATAATCCATATCTGCTGTTCTCAATTTATCTTTAGACAATTCTAATCCTTCAACCAAATCTGTTGAATTAGCAAAAATGTAATAAATTGCTGAGAAGAAATAATCATAAAGATCTGTTACTGCTTCAGCATATCTTTCTGGAAACTTGAAATAACAAATCATAGAACCATCATCACCAGTCATTCTTTCTAGTATATGTTGAATTTCATATACAAGTGGAGTATATTCATAAGGATCAAAAATGGCTGGATATGTATGAAGCATAGAAATGGATGCTTTAACTTTCCATATGTTATGAGTTGGGTCATTAAGATCCGTTACTTCTTCGACTTCAGGAAACTGTTTCTGTAAAATTTTTGATGTTTGTTTGAATTGAAAAGGTTTAGCACGACCTTCATAAAGACATGATGTCAGTTTTACATAATCCTTTAAGTCAATAATTATTTTGTTATCATCATGAAGAAATAGTTTCTGTTGTTTTAAAAAGTCTTTAAGTAGTTGTGAATAGTTTTTCCCTACAAGTTTTCTCCATGTTGGCTCATATAGAGACTCAATGACAATTGAATTTGTTTCTTTACCAAGAATTTTGTCTCTAAAGTAAAACGCACTAGCTTCACAATAAAGTAAGCTTAAAATCTTTCCTAGTTTCTTCATTGTAGCCTCCTTTGACTTTTCGTTTATAGGTTTATATAAGATATTGACTTATTGGCTATAAAAAAAGTTGTGGTGGTTGACCCAAGTAGGCCAACCACCTATGTAGCAAAAACTGTTGGGGCTCCTGAAACTATTATACCAACTGGGCAACCATTAACAGCATCACCAATTCTTGCTGTTGATATACTATTAGTTAAAACTGTAGCAGATCCTGAAACAATAGTTGCCACATGACCACATGAAGCAATCCCTATATCACCAATTCGTGATACAGGATGATTACATGCTAAAACTGATGGTGATCCATTTACAATAACACCTGTAACGCTTATACAACCATCATGACAACAACACACTGCTTTGAAAACACTTCCTATAAATGCAACATTTGGCATATTCACCTCTTATCCAAAGATTAAGGCTTTAATAAGAGCTTCTTTTTGTATACGTTTATTGTCCCACAAGTATCCAGGTTTATCTTGTTCATCATTATTGAATATAGCACGAATGGTTCTTGTTGAATTATCAACTTCAATTGTTTTGTTATCTCCTTTATAAATAGTAGGGGTAGTTGAGGAAGATCCACCTGTTTTGATTTCAATCCAAGTATTATCGATATAAATGTAAAGCTTTTTATCTTCTGGATGATACCATAAAAGACTTTCATAGGGATTTTCAGGTTCATCATTAGACGCAATAACATCTCGTTCCAGTAACCTAACTTCTTCCCATGTAGTGCTTTCTTTATTAAATCTTTTAACTTTTGGAGGATTGTAGTTAGTATCAATCCATAAAGCACCATCATTTGGATCTTTTGGTTCATCCTTTTGTATGTAAGAAATTTTTGTTTCTTGCTGGATTGGGTTCCATTTTGAATCATAATAAATCATTAACTGTTTAGTTTGAGTGTTTAACCAAAGTAAACCATCATAAGGTGTTTGAGGCTCTTTTGGAAATGCTACAAGATTTGTATCTAAGACTTGCAAATGTTCCCATGAATCATTTTGTTTATTGTATCTTCTAACTACAGGTGGATCATAATTTGTATCAATCCATAAAGATCCATCCTGGGGATCTTCTGGAACAGTTTTTTGTACATATGTTATATGTAACTTAGGAAGAATTTCTTGAAAAAGAACAGATTGAACACTTTGCATTATGGTTACCTCAATTTAATCTTGATCTAAAAACTGTTCAAATAAATCTAGAAAAGAAATTCGATTGATTGAGTTATTTGTTTTTCAGTTGTAAATGGATACTTTGAGCATTCTTTCTGATAAGGACAGAATCCACATTCTTCTTTCTTAACAATCTCTCTTATATGATTAGGTATTGTTGGTACTGTTTGAGTTTGTAAAGCTTTGATGATTGTTTCATACATCCACATAATATGATCTTTATATGTATTCCAAAGTTTTTGTGGTTCATCAACTGTAAAAATCTTGAATGGTAAATCTTTGTTACCATTAGCTAGCTTTATAGGTTTGAAATCACGTTTAAGATACATTAGTTGAACTTTATCACACTTTTTACCAAGTTTTTCTGTCCATATCCAATAATAACAAGCTAACTGTTTCCAATGAGGGATTTTACCGTAGAAGTTTGGATCATGTATTTCATCTCCTATTGTCTTAATTTCAAGTATGATTGTTTTATCTTGATTGGTTTTATAAACTAAATCTATAAAGCCTTTAAGTTTTAAATCAGGTAACTCAAATTTAATTTCAGATTGTACATCTTTGAAAACTTTTGCAAGATGTTTTTGAACCCAACTATGGACTGCATTTCCTACATGAGTTATCAATTCTGAGAATGGATAGAATAGTTGTAATTCATAATTTGCATTTGTCATTCTGAAAAATATTTTTCTTGGACAAGATTGACATAAGTCTGTTGGTGAAAGATATGTTTTATTGTATTGCATTGAATTTTCTTGATTCTGTTTGTAGACTTTTTCAAGAATCTTTAAGAATAATTCATCAGTTAATTCTGAATCAACATTACCAATCTTTCTTATTTGTTGTTTTGTTTGTTTTACAGATGATTGTGTCTTTTGTGTTGTTTGATTTTCTTTAACTTTAAGATTTTCTTTTGGATCTTGAGCTTGAATTAAGAGATCTTCTAGATTCATTTTGACCTCCTTGATATATAAGGATAGGCTCAACTGAGCCTATCCTTCTCAAACATGTTTTTTAAGCAATGTATTCTTTGCTTCATCAAAATATGATTTACATATTTTGAAAGCCACATTATCATTGAAAATCATGCTAAATGATTCATATAGAAGAACCAAATCTAAAGTTAAATCAATTGCTTGTTCATAAGTTATATAATACTTGTTAGTCATTTGTTTGATAAAAGATTCAAGCTTTTCTGAAAGTTTTTGACTATTTTGTGTAATGAATTCTTTTACAATCATAAAGTAATCAACAGTTTTCTCAGGTTGTACAACTACGGATTCAATAAGAGGTTTTGAATCACTAAAGTAACACTCTTTAATAACATTAGCATTAACTACAAGTTTTTTGAATGAATCAGGATCGATTGTTTTAAGATACTTTGATAATTCATCAACAAAATCTTTGTAACCTTCAATAACAGCTTTAAGCTGTTGTTTTTTGTTCATCTGAAAACTCCTCTTCAAATAGGAATTTGTATTGTTGAAGAATTGGTTGAGTAAAACGAATTTCAATAGGTTGATAAGGTATAAGTTGTCTTATCTCTTTTACAAGATTGAGATTGTTTTCCAAAGCTATGCTAACAACTATTCCAGAAACAATTACAACTTTATCTCCATAGAGCACACGATCTAGTGATAAAACTTCAAATGTTGTATATTGCATCCATTTTGTTATACAGAATGCTAATTTCTGTATCATGTCAAATATTTCAAAATCAGAATTAGGTGGGTGCGAAATAATGTTTTGTAATTCTTCCATAAATGTTTCGTATGTTTTCTGGTGAAGTTTCAGAAAGTAATCAATTAGTTCTTTGTGGTTAGTAATAGCATTTTCACTTATAGAGATTAATTCTGTTTCATAAAGTTCTTTTGCAGTCTCAGTTAAATGTAAAATGGTTTTTGGAAGTTTTCCATTTATAGATCTATCCATCATATAGAATCTGAACAAAGCAGTTACTACTTCAAGCCAAGCCTTCCATGTTATGAATTTTGTGTCAAGTATGAGAAAACTTGTTGTTTTGTATGAATAGGGTGATGCGACCATTTCTGTTATCAAATCGCTATAACTTTCAAGCAATCCATTGAGATATCGATATGTCAGAGCTGTTAATTTGAATAGATTGATATTATCAAGCTTCTTACCAGGTAAAGTCTTTAAGTTACCTAAAGTTGTATAAAGCTGTTTTTTAAAAGCCTCTTCGAGTGATTCTTTAATAATACTCTTATCAAGACATGTCATCTTTAAATAACCCCACCTTTAAAATCTTTTGTTGTTATAATTCCTTTCAACTGTCCTTCAAAGTTGTAAACTGTTTTTGATACATTCTTTAATTCTTTATTCATCTCTTCCAATTTATTGTTTAATATCTCTATATCTTTGTTTAGCTGATTTATCTTTTCAGTATAGCTATTTGACCATTTATGGCTTATGTAAAATCCAGCTAAAAATGAGAGGACAAGTGGTAATTCTTTAAAGTACTCCATGAAATCAAATTCTTGACCTGTCACATGACGTACCTCGAATTGAATTTGAATATGGTTCATTTCAGTTCGAATACAAAAGAAGGGGATGACTCTTAAGAGTCATCCCCAATTGTTATCTGAATCTGTTCCGGTCTTGATAAATCCTCTCGTAACTTTTCGAGCACTTGTTTGCTTAATTCATCAAAAGCTTGTTTAAAAGCATCATCTGTTTTGTAAAGATCGTAAGCTTCTTTCGTTCTAAACTTCTTATCATAACCAGGTATACTATTCCAAGCACCAGTTGTCATCAATTTAAAGTGTTTCATGTAAAAGTAGTAAGTCCAAAAGTTACTAAAACCATGATCTACATCAAGTACCATATAGAAAGGTTTGAGTGGTCTTTCTGCTTTATTTTTCACAAATGTGCATTCAACCACCAATCCTTGAAAACCATAAGATTCTGGTTGTAAAACCTCTTTTGGTTTCATAAGCAATAAGTGGAAACATGCAAAATGTAAAGCTGATCCACCTGGCATAGAATAGTTACCCATACCTTTCAGAGTTACCCCACCACCTTGATAAGGATTAAGTTGCATCTTTTCTCTGAGTTGGTTTATAGCAAACATAATCATGTTATACTTCTTAAACTTTCCTATATATCGTGGAAGATACTCAGAAATAACTTTTGCACGAATCATACCATCTGTATTCTGAATTTCTTGTCCAGCTAAAGCTCTTTCTGAAGGTGTAAATGCAACAGAGTCCCAAATAAGTATCAAAGGTGTATCATATGTGTTATTCTTTTCTTTATAAGCCATGAATTTATCTATAAGTCTAAAAATTGATTCTATGGTAATATCACCACTAACAAAGATTAGTTGGTCTACATTAACACCTAATTGAGCTAATCTTTTAACTGTTACTGCATTTTCTGTATCAAAATAAACAACAATAGCATCTGGATTATTTCTTTGTATATTAGCAGCAATTTGAATTGCTAATGTTGATTTACCACTATGAGACATACCTGCAAATGTGTTAAATGTGCCTAAAGCAAATCCACCACCAGCATACAAATCTAATATATCCAAACTAGATGGAACTGCCTTTTCAATTGGTGATAAGTTTTCAGAACCAATTACTTCTTCTGTTAGCTTTTTTAGATCTTCAATGATTGAAACTTTGTTACTCATCAGTTCCTCCAACTGTTATATTAGGTGTTGATTCTGTTAATTGTTGTACAATAGCCGATAAAATATCACCACTTATATCTTGATTCATTTCATCTTTTATTAGTTTTGCTAGCTGGTCATATGATTTAAGAATTGTGTTACTTAACTGAATATCAAGATTATGAGCAGTTACTAAAGCTTTAATCACCTCTCCTTGAAGATGAGCTGAAATTTGTCTGTAAGACATCTTTCCATCTTTAGGAAGACGATTTTCCAAGTTTTCAATCAATTTTTTAACTTGTTCTTTTTTACTTTTGAGTGATTTCTGTTCCTCTAGAATACCATCAATTATCTCTTGTAAAGTAACCCTATTTGCCATTTGACAGCCTCCTTATAACTTTAGAAAAGAGCTTCTAACTCTTTCTGTTTAACTAAATCATAACGCTCATACCAACGTATTACATCATCAAGTTCGTATTTGAGTTTTGTTTGGTTGATAAACAACAAGTAATAAAGTTGTTGTAGTTCATCAAGAAATGTATCAAAATCAATGACATACACATCATTCAGGATTGGATCATAATAGAGATATTGTCGAATTTCATGACATATATTATGGAAAAACTTTTTCTTCTTCATAACAACTTTTTCTTTGAAATTCATGTTTTCAAGTTTTCCGATTTTGATTCTATTGATTTTAGATTTCTTTGTACTTTTACCAACAACAATTGATCTTATAAGTTTGGCAAGATAAGGTAATTTCAATCTGTTTTCTACTATTAAGGATATATACAATTCAACATATCTCATATCTTTTGATTCATTGAAGTATTCATATGAACTTCTGAAGATGAATGACATAAGAGGAACAGTTATATATTTAAAGATAGGACTTACTGTAACACCCTTTTGAGAAACATCATATGGTTTTATCTTATAGGTTTTATAGAGAATGTGATCTGTATCTATATCAACAACAGGTGGGTAATATGCCTTAAGAAACTTAGTAATTTGCTCAAATAACCAAAGAACTGCTTGTTGTCTTACTATGTCATACTCTTTAGAAAATCTAACTTTCATTATGTTAACAAATTGAATGTATCTATCGTAGGTATCAGTAAATAAGTAATAAAGAGCTTGATTTGTGAATCCTGCTAGATAAGACATAACATTTGGTTGCTTAGCTGTATCGTAAAGAACCATCATACTTTTAAAGAAGTTTGAAAGTATAACTTGAATATGTTGTTCTGGTGTTATTCCAACAGATTCAATAAGATAGTTCCACATAGCTTCTCTTGCAAATTTGGAGCTGTTTACAGCACCAACAACATAAGTACTAAGTTTTTTCATTGTTTCTTTCTTTATGAAATGTCTTACAAGCCTATCAACAACATAGTTGACATTAACATTGATTTTTGTCGAATGAATAACGAAACTTGCTAATTTCATTGCAAGTGCAAGTTTGAAGAAACTTCTAAATTCTTCAATGGTCATTGCATCATCATAATCTTGAGTTACATCTGGATATTCAATATTGAATTCTTTCTCTAACTTTTGATAACTGTTTTCAACAAGTTGAATTACAACATCTATAAAATCATCAAGATTTGAAGTAATGTTTTTTGCTAAAATACCATAAAGTAAATAATCATAATCTTTAACAAGTTTCTTATCTGCAGTACTAAAAAGTTTTTCAAGGTAAGGAATAACACAATCACAGAATTTGTTTCGTATTGTAGCATTTGGTTTCCAATGATATTCATGTTTGTTAAAGAATTCTAATGTCACTCCAGTTCGTTTACATTCTTTTATCTTCATGTTTAGCCTCCTTTTTTAAGTTTAAATTCAAAGATGATTTAAAAGACATAAACTTATGGGTAGGGACCTTACTCGATCCCTACCCTACTAGAACATCATTCATTTCAGAATCAATACTATCTAGTAATTCTAAAGTTATATCTGCTTGACGTGCAATTGATGAAAGTGTGTTAATTGTTGAAATCTCCATACTAGCAATTTTGTTTATAACTTGTACAATTGTAAATACTGTGACTAACGGACCAAGAAACGAACCACTTAATAATTTCTTAAATGTTTCTGTTTTTGTGGCATATAAACCAAGTAGACTGAAAATACTTGTGATTATAAACTGTTTCTTTGGATCGTCACCAGCCAATAGCTTAACAGTTTTAGACAAAGTAAGTGATATGTACTTGTTTATAGTGCTACTGACTTTAGCAATAAGTATAGCTAATTTTTTGTATGTTTTGTAGATTAATCTAAGAGTTTTATCCACAGCATTCTTTAAGAATTCTTTTAACTTTTCGAATGTTTCTTGTTTCAAAGACTTTAGACCTTGTTCTGCTTTTTGTTTTAGAAGTTGAACAAGTGTTTTTAGTTCCTTTATATCATGTTTGAGTTGCTTAAGTTCAAGTTTAGCAGTTTTGATTAGAGTATCAAGTTGTTTAGAATCAAGCCCTACACAAGGAGCAACTAGTTGATATGCTAAAGCTTCGGCTATTTTAGAATTTGTTAAAACAACCTTGTTTGATAAACCATAAAGTTTTAGATTATCAATGATCTTAAGAGTGTCTGATTTAAGTATTTCAACAATCTTAATATCTTTTTCGATTTCAAGTAGATCTTTTGATTTGTATGTAACAGGGAGTATTTGAAGTAGTTTATATAATTGGTCTGATAGATTAAGTTTTATCTCAAAAATTATCTTGTAAAGTTTGAAAAGTTCAAAAAGTTTTGGGTTATGTTGAAACTGCTCATTCACAGAATTGATAAAAGTTTGTAACTGACTAACATCTTTCTTATGAAAAATTTCTAATTGTTTGATCAATGTAGAATTTACAAACTTGATGGATTTCAATGTTTCAACCTCTTAATTAAGTAGTATTACATTTGCTTTAAGTTGTATCTTAGATGGATCAATCAGAGCAAATGAACCAGAACAATTAGCTTTTATAGAATCAGGTTTCATATGAACCTTACTTTGACCAATAGTTGCATCTATAGATGGTTCATTATCATCTATTATGATGTGAGCTTTCGGTGTAGAAATTATAATCTTTTTAGCTTTATCATCAATCTTAATGACTCTATTTGTGGTTTGTGATTCTAGTTTGATAAATTGATTTTTATCATCTATCTCAAAGATTCGCTTTGTTTGATAGTTTCCAATTTGAAGTCTATCATTAAAGTCATCTAATCTAACACGCCTAAATTCTGGTGTTTCAAGTAACCAGAAATCTAATGGTGTATTTGGTGGATCTTTAACTTTATCTTCAATACAACCACACAAAGTTGGTTCTTTTTTATCAGGACAACTTAGTCTATCATGACCTATGTAAACAGGAAATTGTAAATTACCATTTTCAAATAAGACTAATACAACATCTCCTACTTGAGGGGTAATTGCTACTTTTTTAAACGAGTATAATGGTCTTGCCCATATACCTTCAACATTTTTCATTAACTCTGGTATGTAAACTTTTACCCTATTTTGATGAAGTGGATCTACGTTATCAACAACTTTTGCCCTGTATGTTTGAGTTAGACGTAACTCACCAGATTTAACAAACCACCAAGAATTGATGAATCTATTCAAAAAGGGTTCTTGTTGTATCATAACTCAATCCTTTTTAAGCTGTTAATTCTTCATTATTTTGAATGTTTGAACCTTGTTTGGTAGAACGTTTTCTTAATTCATCAAAGATAGGTTTAACTTTTAATTCAAGTTGATCAGAAACATTAACAAGTTTTCTGAATAAAGGTTTCAAAGGTGTGTTAGCATTTGCTAACTTTTGTAAAACATTATTTCCTGTAAGATCTGAAAGAAATTTGAATGCTAAAGCTAAAACTGTTATGATAAGAGAACCTGATAGTATCCTAGTAACAATACGTCCAATTATAGATTCTTGAATTATATGAGATTCATTCTGGGTTCTGTTAAATAGGTTCTTAATTGCGTTTACAGATGATACAAATAAATTATAACTTCTATGTACAAAAGATACAACTTTTGCTAAAAATCTTGCTGTTACAGGATAAGTTTCATTAACTTGTCTTAAACAAATATCGAAGAATTGTGAGATCTTATCAGAAATTAGATTTTTATACGAGTCTTTTAGAGGTTTTAGTGTATCACTTAGTAAAGCAATTCCTGCATCCATTAAAATCTTTGATGCAGCTAATGTCATAAATAGACCAAAACCTGAAATGTTGGGTAGTTTAATAACAGTCTTTAAAGCATTGTTATTGATGAAGTATATGAGTCGTCCCATTACGGTAGCTAGAACACTTTCTCTTAAACTAATTTCACCAGTATCAGTATTTATATCAACAGAATCTATTACTTTTAGATATGAAAGTAGAAGTGATTCTCCCAAAAAGTATATAAGTAAACCTAGTTTATCTCTCCATGAAAGAGTTACTTCTTCACCATTAACAAATGCTCTAGCACCTCTTGCTAATAATCCAAGATCAAGCAATAGAAGGGCTGGATCATCTGTTCGTTCAATATTAACTTTTTGTTGATTGGCTGTATTTGTCTTAAGAATTCCCTTTTCTAAAGATGAAAATCTTGCTAAAAGTGTACTAAATGGTTGTCTTGATTTTGCTACTGATACTTGTATGGCCAATAAAGATTTTAAAGCCATATGTAAATCCTCCAATAACTTTAGCATCTACCATAGTGAGCCATTTTAGATACTTTTCTTAGATTAGTAAAAATCTTACTGAATTCATGTTTTGTTATTCTGTTGAGAGATGCAACATTACATTCCCTATGTATAACACCAGATTCGTAATAGAAATATAGTTGTGCAATTTTGAGAGAAAAAATGAGTTGATTATCATCAAATAAGTTTGCATTACAATTTAGTAAAAGATCTGAAAGTGTTGGTCCCAGATAACGGCTTATGTTAATTAACATAGTTTCGATAGCCATTTTGTTCCATTTTTGTAAATCACCTATTATGTGGATTAGACTTTTGCTTGAAGAAATTTTCTTAGCAAGATAATCATAAAACAGTAAAACTTTAGCTTTATCCATTAAGGAAATGTTTACAATCTTATTAAGTTGTGATAGTACATCCGTTTTAGATTTAATACCAAATATGCAATAAAGGACATATACGATAACAAGAATTCTTATTTCACGTAACAAATCTTTATTGATTGCAATATAAGACTTCTTTGATGCAACAAGAATGAGGTATAGCAAAGTGTTAACAATTGCAGTAACAAACTCTTTATTACGCAAAAGATATTGTCTTATACCTTTGTTAAAATAAAAAGCATATACAAGAAAACTTCTCTTAATTAGTAAAGCTAATAAGTTTGTAGCTGTTCTTGTAAATGTATCTTTATCATCAATATCTGTAAAATATCTAGCGTAAGGTTCTCGATTTACGATAAATACTGTAAATGAGTTGTGTTGTAAATCTTTAATAAGAGATTCAAGTTCTACTAAATGATCAAGAAAAACAATATTTATCTCAGGATAACTATCAACTATACATCTTACAAGTGGATCATCAACATCATATAAATTTAACATTGCTCGTATATGTGAAGTTTTAATTGTTTTCATCTCCATATGTATTATGCCTCCGCAAAAATTGATCCAAATAAAGCTTTCAAATCAACATCAGTACTGGAAGATGTTTGTAACGTGTATTGTTTTTCAAATTGTTTAACTTCTTCATTATCGACATTCTCTTCTAAAAGTTGATCATTTTTAGCTTCTATATTTGCAAACTCAAATAGTTTATTTGGAAAGAATAAGGTTTCGTTTGCAACTTTTTGCAAACCCTCTTTGCTGTTTATAAGAAGCAATAAAGGATAACAGAATTCACTTCCATATATTTGTTTACAGTGGACATCAATGTTATAGAATTGATTAATTTGTTTGAATTCTGAATCATAAACAAATGTAAAAATCCATGTATCTAAAGGTAGCATCAGATGATAAAGCTCTTTATCAGAATAAATAACTTTGTATCTGAATTTTCTGTGATTTAAAATATCATTAGCGATTTGCTCAATTTTAGGAGTTATCATATCACTCATGGTCTAGTCCTAAAACATATTGATCTTTTTTCCATTGAATTTTATGAGATATAGTTTTTAGTGTTACTGATTCATACTTTAAAACTTTATCTAAAACATTTTTGCGTATATGATAATTGTTTAACAGAAATTTGTAATCACCTTGAACAAGCTCAATAGGGATTTCTAGATACCCGTTATGAAATTTTTTGTGTAAGGAACCAAGCAAAGGTACAAATCCTATTTTTAGTTTGAAATGCAAATCTATTACTTCATAAGCTATATCAAAACTACTAAATGATTGATTATTCAGTATTTTAGTATCACATACTGCTTGTACTATATCATAAAGAGTTAAAGGGTGATGATGAATTTCTACATCACCTGTTTCTTCTTCTGTCTCACCAGTAAAAACACAAGCAGTCATTCCGAGAGATTCTCTTACAAAAGATAACCATTCTCTGTATTCAATAGACGATCTTACCATACGTTCAACAGCTTTAATGAAACGTTTCTCTTCTTTTTCATCAGCAAAGTTATCTCTTTTAAGTGAAAGATATATATCTGTTTGAGTATTAACTATTGTTTGATCTTCTTCTGCAGTTAAAATCTGTTTTGATTCTTCAACAATTTGAACGAGATCTTTTATCATTGATGAAACCTCTTATATGACAAGAATGTTAAGTTCTCTTAATCAGTTCACGTCTTTTCACCACGAAGTTGTGTATGAATTACATAACTACCTGTTGTTTCATCTAACTCTAAATTTGTAATTTCTATTACATTATAGTCTGGTTTTGTTTCTTGATGTTGTTGTGGTTGTTTAACACGGTCGAATTCAGATGATATTCTAATATCAATTGTTTCAATCAGAGATCTGAATTCAAACCAGATTTTTGTTGGTAGATTAACAAAAATCTCAAAATCTAAAGCTATAAGATATTCTGGTAAAGTTTGTTCGCCAAATAATTGTGATGTATCAGATAATCCTGTTATTCTTCCAAAGTATCTAAAACGATATGGTAAACAATATCTTTCATGACCAATTAGTTTTATTGTTTCTTTTGCTAAATAATCTTTTACAGATTCAAGTTGCTCTGTGGTTAACAAATTTTCAATCGTGTTTGATGGAAATGTTATTAAACTTGTAACTTCTTCTTCAACCATTTGATTTGTATCTAAACCTTCAAACAACCTAACCTTAGCATCAGTTATATCAGCAAAAGAAGTACCGAGATAAGTTAAAGATCCTCTGATTTGATAAAGATAAGGTATATATCGAATAGCAAAATCTTCTGTTTTTAACAAACATAAACTCATTTTTCTTTGAAACTTTGGGAGTGTCATTCTATGCCAAGGAAATGCTATGTTATCTGTTTGGAAATCAGTTGGAATAAGAGATATAATAGGTAATTCTGGTGAAACAAGATTTTGTTCTTTTTGTTCATCTGTTCCAATTATGTTATACTGTTTCCATTGTCTAAGTAAAGCTGATGCATATCCTATGGATATGTGTTTTGGTTGTCTGTGCAGGTATGCTAAGACACGTTTTTGTAAAAAGTTAGAAAATATATCTAACACAATCAAGGACGTTAAATCGTTAGGAAAAATCATAGCAAAACTCCTATGCAACTAAAGATTGTAAAACGTAACCTAATGCAGAAACAGGCTCTTTACCTTCAGCTAAATCTTTTAGCTCATGAATACATCTTATGACAAGAGGCTCTGATTCTATATATCTGTCGGGTACACCATTTTCTTTAAGAATTCTCTGTAAATCATTAAAGTTTTGGTGAACGAACTCATTGACATTCTGAATATCTCTAACAACATTCATTAATTCATCCAAGCTATCAACTAAAGTTAGATTTACAGATTTACTTTGTTTTTCAGAGTTAGTTGTTTGGGATACTTTATTCATTAGACTTTCAAACTTTGTCAATACTTTTGATTCATTTAGTTTGACATCTGACAGATTGATATGTTTAACTGTTTCTTGTTGAGTCTCTAATTGGTTATCAGCAGAAACAGCAGTGTTATTGGTTTCAATAGATTGATTTACTATTTGCGAAATAGAGGTATTATTTTGTTGATTTAGAATTTGATTTTCTAGATGATTGATTCTAGTTTCTATTTCGTTGAGTTTATTTTGCAACAACAATAGACTTTTACCGATCTTATCAAATTGATAGAAAGCTAATGTTACGGTATGATGCCAATTATTGATAGAGGTTTGTAAACACGCTACAAATTCTTGAAACTTAGATAATGTCATTCTTACGGTAGCTATATTTGATGAATGTGGTTCTTCAAGAGTCATTTCAATAATAGGTGATCCATCTTCACTTATGAATCCTTGAAACTTAGCTACCCTATTCTTTATCATAAAAGAGTAGATTGTTGTTGGTTGTCCAGCTATTAATTGATTAACAATCTGTTTAGCAATGTTTTGCAACTCCATAAGTAAACTTAGCGTTTCTTCATAAGTCAAGAAAAACTTAAACTTGCTATTAAAGCTATCTTTTCTAACACGTATATCAATTTGGTCCGTTACTATGAAATAAAGAAGCAATTCATAATCTTCAATACTACCATAGTAGGTTAGCCTAAGCACATGTTGTAAACCAAACCATGTTTGAGGCCTACGAACTAACTGATTTAAAGGGTGAGTTGTAAAGATCACAGGACCATCAACATAGTAGGTTTCCAAGGATTTCATCTCACCTCCCAGTAAAACATATTTCTTTCAGTTGATGTTTAAAGTTGAAAACTAAGGTAATAGATATTTCTTAACATACTGAAACCATTTTCCAGTAGTTGGAACAACAAGATTTTCAGATTCAATAGCTGTAACCATAACATCGTATACATCAGCAACAGCAAAATCAACATTAAGAGCTAGATAACGCTTATCCACATCATAGAAGGATTGTTCTCCACCTAATGTAATTCTTAAATCTGTGATAACTGCAGCTGGAAATTGTCTGACACCTTCAATTTCACATCTTATAACAAAAGGATATTCATAGAAATAAGCATTAACTGCTTTTGGTGTCGATATAGCCAAGAGAATGGCTAAAGGATAAAGTACTCTTTGCATTATTTCATCTGGATCATCAGTTAATGAATAAAGTGTTGTTCTTAATTGATAAGAGTTTGTAAAAGATGATCCTTGCCAAACTTTTGGAAGAATAACTTTGTTACCTCTGTTAAGAGCATTTAACATCTGTTGTAATGCAGGATGTTGCTGTAAAAACTGAGATAATCTTTGCTGTAGATTAGTAGCATTTGCAGCTTGACCAGCAAGAAATCCACCAGCACCTAACATCTGACCAAGTACAGGTATTTGTTTAAGAAGATTCCAAAACTGTTGAGCAGATTCAGTTAATGTTTGACCTGTAAAATAAACTGATTGTCGTGCTGCACTACTTATAATATTGTTAAACTGTTCCAAAAATGAATCACCATAACTATTCGTAAATCCAAGAGTGAATTCATTATTCTGTAAGGCGAATTTTATGGGAGGTGAGATTGATACATTTTGTCCTACTATGGCACTTAGTACCTGATTAAAAGAGATACTATTTGAAGAAGAAGTTTTCCAACAAGATTCAAATCTAAATGACCATATAGAACCACGATTAACATCCTGTAAACGAAAAACACCCACATCATGAATTATGAAGAACCTAAATAAGTCATTCATATCAGATATATATTGTTTCCCAGCTAATGTTGAGGGAATAAGAAAGTCGGGTGGGACTCCAAAAACGTTAGATTGGATTACAGCTTTAGAAACAGATGTTTTACGTATAAAACTTTTTAAAGGTGATTTAAATGTTGGTTGTATAATCTTAATAGGTGATTTAATGTTTATTATCTTTGGCAAAGATATAACAGGTAACTTTAAAGTTTTTGTAGTTTGATTCAGAATTTCTGTTGTATGAGTACGAAATACAGATTCAATTTCTCTTTTGATATGTCTAACACGTCTGAAGCATGAATGTATTCTCGGAATTACAAATCTCATTATATTACTCCCTTACAGTTACATAAGTTACATCATAAAAGAAAAGAAGATCATGGTCATTTCTGACTAAATCATCTAAGACATAGATAAATCGTGCAGTTTGTGAATCACATTCACCATAGATAACATTTGCATAAGTAATGGTTTCATGATGTTTATCAAATGGTATGTAAACAGGAAGTTGTCTCAAATTGTTTCTATCAAACATCCAGATATAGTAATAGAAAACATGTATCGGTACTTTTCGGAAAGAGTTTTTATTTGAATGATCAAAAGTTATCATTAAGTTTTTCGTCATATCAAACACAAAACTCTTAAAATAGTTTCTCGTATGTGTTTCATAATCAAACATAAGTTAGACCTCTATTGGTGATAAAACGTACTTATCTACTAGATATAAAAATGTTGTATAGACTTTAACTGAATCAGATAGATCATCTAATTTCTGAATTACATAATTTGTATGATAGATTTCCATTGATTTTGATACTTGAATTGTAGTATCTGAAAACTGATTGTAAAACTGTTTAATACTTGCATGATACTTTGATCTATCTGGGTCATCAACAATTACAAAATCTGAATGATTTTGAAAGTAACTGTAGATTGCATAATAGTTTATACCATACAGATCTTTTAAGCTTTGTTCATGGTTAAAAAATATGTTAAGTACAACATAGTTAGATAATTCATCAAATTGTTGTTTAGTGAGTTGTATATCAAGAGCAGGTGTCACATAACCATCTTTCAAAGTATAGTAAGGAAAGTGAAGTTTCTGAATGGAAAACATGATCAAACTCCTACATAATATCTCTGATATGATCTAGATCTTTAAGTTTTATGCTATCAATAAAAATCTTTGGTGTTATAAGTGATACACCAAAACTTGTTAAACTTAAGGCTCTATCGATCAACTCTGAATCAAACAAAATTGGATATATACATCTCTTCAACAACATAAGATATGTTGAAAGTGTATAACTAGGAAAGTAAATAAAATACGTTATACTGTCAAAATCAACAAGATGAGTATAGAAAGATATCACAAAATTGTGCTCAATTTGTTGTATAAACTTATTCAACGTAAACTTGAGTTTATTACGAAAAGCATTCAAAAATTGATTGTAAAATGTGTCGAAATGTTTAAAATAGTAAAGTTGTTCAGATATGATATCAAATCTGAGTTTGTCTTGAGATATATCTTTCAAAATAGTATTCTTAATCTTAACTTTGGCATTTTCACTTGATCCTAAATCATATAAAGATGGAAGATTATTGATAAAAGTATCAACTAATTCAATAAGTTTTGTGGTTATAGATGATACATTTCCATCACCTAAGTTTTTGATATTCAAATCAGTATCGTTTCTCAATTGAAGACACTTCTCTATTACTTTAAACAATTGAGATTCAATTTTGTTTTTGAAGTACATATATACAACTGCATCCAAATTACCTTGTATGTATTCAGAAATAAAATTATCGTATTCTTTAAGTTGAGCATAAAGTGGTGATGTCAAAACTTTACAAACATCATATATAACTGATAAAACAAGATTGTTAATATATGTATAGAAATTGAAAAACCAATCTTTTGATTGATAGGCATCTTTTAGTTTCAAACTTTCATTATAGGTTTCCTTCAACCAAAATTTGAGTTTGTTGATTACACTTTCAATATTATAAACTTTTGAATATGAATCCTCTTCTTGAATAAGATTTTGTAAGTCATAATCAATAGTGCTGAATTTATGAATGCTCTCTAAAGCACCATATAATACACCAGGATCTCTCTTGTTTAAGAAATGTTGAGTTATAAGTTTCCAAATTGGATATAATGCAAAATGTATATGAGAATCATTTGTGGAATTTTCTAGTATTTCTTTTTGATAAACATCCAATTTTGATGTATCAAGTATATGTAACTTAGCTGGTGTCCACTTACATTCGTTAATGTAAGTTTGTAGTACATTTTTGAAATCATAAGATTCAATTAGATCTAAAATTGATTGGGATTGATGAGTAATACAGTAATTTGTAAAATCTCGTAATGTTAATAATAAAGAAGTTGAGATACATGGATCGATTTCTTTTAAATCTGAAAGAAATGATGATATATTTAAGAATGCAGATTTAACAAATAAATACATCTCAAGCTGTTTATCATCGAAGAGGTTAGTTCTAAATTTATCATTTACTAGAGATGAAATGAAGTTAATCCAATCACTAGGAACATCAAAGTCGAGTTTCTGAACTTGTTCATCTACAAATGGTATAAATTGATATAATGCTGTTTGACGTATATGAGAATTTAACGTCAAAAGTGTTTCAAGAAAATCTTTCAGGTGTGCATATGGAAAATGTAGTGGGTCAATCTCCTTTTCAAAAAGCATGTAAAATAATTCAAGTTTTTCAGTTTCAACATATACACCGTTCTGTTTGTATTCATTTATTTTGTTAATAACATTATACATTGTAGCTTTATTCCAAGTTGAATTAAGAATTATGTTTAATAGTGTTTTAACACAATTTTCACCATTAACAGATGCATCTGGATCTATTTTTAAATCATTAACAAGAATTGACTTCCAGTAATCCTCTACAAAAGTTTGATCATCAGAAATAACTGTAAAGATTATGCTGAAAACTAAAGCAGTATTATCGAATACGTAGCTCATAAAATCTTTATATAATGTAGAAGCTATATATCTTTTAAAGTATTTTTCAAAATTCTTAAGTTGAGATTCATTAATAGAATCACTCAAGAAAGTTTGTTTAAAATTTCTTTCTTCATAATTTGCAAGAAATTTAAAAGTTAAAGGATAGCTCATATTCGCACTCCTTTTGTATTAAAGGTAGACAACATCTAAGTCTATGTCACCTAATGATAGAATCTCTGGTACGAATTCTAGAAGTTTGTTTTTCGGTATGTGTCTGCTATCAATTTTGATATCGATATCATAAGTTGTCTTGTTACCGTCTTTATCATAAACAAACAATTCAACTTTCTTAACATAATCAAGTTGATCTTCTATTTGTCTAATAGCTTGACTAATGATAAATGATTTATTAAAGCCAGGTTTCAAATAATCATTTATAACCTTTGTTACATCTTTCTTTATGTCGATATATGTTAAGTTTGTTGAAACATAAACTTTACAATATAATCTAAGAGGTATTGGAATTTTATTACTAGGAGCTGTATTTAATTTTGATTGAGTTATATCTAAAGTTGTGAGTAATCCATGAGTTTTCCCAAAACCAAGTGCCACTTTTGTTGTAATCATTTTGTAATTATCTAGGTCTTCTACAGTTGAAAGATAAAGGGAATCTACAATTGGATCTTCTGTTGTATCTAAGTTAATCACAGGAACACCATAAAGAGTGTATTCTATGATAGATTCAGACTTATGCTTATAAGTCATTTTAACAGGTGTAAATGTTGTAATATTGTACTTCATAAAGAAAGGTGAAAGACTTATATAACTGATAGTTTCATAATCAGATTTGGTTTGAAATTTATACTCTATTTGTAAAGAACCATCGATAAGAGAATCATCATAGTTTTCATTATCTAACTCAAACACAAATGTGACTTTATTAGAAGATTTGTCAACTAAAATATTATTAGCTTCATAAGTTTTTTGTTCGTTATTTTGCGAAAGTTTTAAAGTAGCTTTTAGATTTGATGAGTAAGGTTCAAGCAATTCAGTTACATAAAGATTAGCATCAACAACAATCTCTGATTTCTGTTTTTCCTTATTGTAGATTAGATGAATGCTATTAACTTTTACAAAAGATTGTCTATCCAGAGAATAATAATTTTCTTGAATGATTCTGAATGTTATCTGATTTTTCTGAGGATAATAATAGATTATCGGAAGCATTATATCCGTATTAATCTTGATTTCAAAAGGTATGGTGAATTCTAAAGCGTTATCACTTGTTTTTGTTAAGTCTAATTCGTTCGAAGTTAAGTCATTTTGATAAACTTTAGTAAATTGTTTAATGTTTTCTGTCGTAGTCTTAATTACTCCGGTAAAAGAGGGAAGAAGATTTGAAGATTCACTTAAAAATCCGTAAACAAGAATTTCATTGACATATAAATCAGACTCCGTAAAGACAGTGAATACATCCACAAATTCTGTTTTATCTTTGAAATAGAATTCGTAATCCTTTCTGGAAACAAGTCTTTTATTCATATGCAAAGATTTAATTGTATTTAATCTAATCTCGTTTGGTGATTCAGCATCTCTTCCATTAAGGATATCTTTATGCTTAACTACTATATACAAAGGTTGTTGTGTTACTTTGTTTGTTATAGTTGATTTGAGAGATAATGTATTTGCATAAACATTTCCTTTACTACCTTTTGAGAAGAAAGCTTCGGCTATAACAATCTCTCCGGGATTTAAAGCTTTTCCTATAAGAGAGTTACCAAAAATAATTTTGAATTCCGATGGTGTCTCTAATAAAACATAAGAATAGACTTGTTTATCTAATTCAAATAGAAAACGTTTTCTTTCTGCTAACTGACCACCCACATATACATTAATATCTGATAACGAATCACTTTGTTTGGGTATGGAAAATGTTGGAAACTTAAAGTCTGTGACATCTTTAGGGTTTACAACAAATGAATAAGTTTCTCGTTTTGCTTGAATAACATCTAAAGAAAAATGCAAAGCCTGAAATGACTGATTACCATCTTTAATATACTCTATTGTATAAGGAAGTACGTATTTATTACCTGGTAAATCATAAGCTGTTATATTTGCAACACCTGTCATATGGTTGAAACTGATGTAAACTTTGAATTTTGGAATATAAGTTACTCCTGTTGTTGAAACAAATTCTGTTGTATAATCTATAACACTATCTATGTTTGATTGATCAAGTTTAATATAAAGATCAACTTTACCGTGAGCTGGTTGTACAAACTTATATGCATATCCGTAATCAGTTGCGAATTTCTTAATTGTTGATGGTAGAAGAGCTGTTGATAAAAATGATTCGTTCATTAACAGAGTAAGATACATAAGTTGGTTTTCATCAAGAATACTTAATGTTTCAACTAACCATGTTTCAAGAGTCGGATTGTCAAAATCTATTTCATAGCCAAATTTTTCTTTAAATTGTCGTACTAACAATTCAAGAATTTGATCTCTAGAAATCACTTATGTGCTCCTCCAAAAGATTTATCAATTGAAGTTTCTATATCAGCTAGATATTTCTTTAGCCATTCTGTAAATGACTTATTCATAGAATCAGCGTATTGATTTATTAAACTTACAAACTTGTTATAAACATGAGTCATATTAAGTAGATTAGAGGTTGATTCTGTTAGTACAATAACTCTGTCGATTTTGCATGAGACTGTTGGTTGAACAAGAGAATTTTGTTCTAGTGATGGACCATATTCATCTAATGGAACTTGAGTTGGATACCAACCGTACATACGTATAATAACAGGTTTACTTTGATTATTATAAAGAGCATTTTGACTTAAGAGGCATACTGTTATAGATCCTTTTATGTATTTATGCAATGGTTCTCCAAAAGGTTTCTTAAACTTTGGAATTGTTGTTGTAGGGTTAGCCATAACCGATTTCCAAATTTCAAAGATGGATAATATATCAAAATCTATGTTTTCATAAAATTGAATTTGAATATCTCCCGGTTGATCAAGTATAATTGGGTAAGATACTTTGACTCCATTACCAAAGTCTCTTATAATATCTTGTATGTTACTATTAGGTAAAGAAATCGATTTAACATTACGCTCCAATATATCGTAAACATTTGTATCAATAAGATGCTCTAAAGCTTTACATAAATGAAATTTAACTATAAAGAATCCTGAAATAAGAGGTGTATCATAATACTGAGGTACTAAGCTTGAATAATTAGCTCCTGTTTTTGAAAGAAGTTGATTAATCATTGTTTTTTTCCTCATTATTAAGTCTAAAAACAGTTCAAGAGGTAGAGGTTAACTTGTAACCTCTACCTCTTTAAACTTAACCATTACTATTAAAGTCTTCTATGAGTTTTGATATCTCATCTTGATCTAAAGGACAAATCATATCAAATTTAAATGTTACATCAATTTCAGCTATTGAAATATCATTCACATCAGCACCTAAAGCATTAAGAGGATCGTTAGTAGGCCATACACCTATAAACTTGAAAGCAATTGGTGAGTACTTTCCTGTTGGAGACGTAATTACTAATTTCAAAGTCCCTTTGTAATTTGAAGACCTAAGTTCTACTTGAGACAATCCTGTTCTCCAATCATGAATCTTTTGATGCCATTGAGAGAGACCTTTGATAATATCAACATCATAAGTTTCACGCAACCTTACAGGTAAGTCATTTCCAAGAGAAAGAGCTCCTGGATGAATAGTTTTAAGCCCAGCAATTCCAGCTGCTTCAAGTTCAGCTATGGTAGGTGTAGGTAGTGATACGTTCAAACATGTCCTTGCAAAAAGATCTTGGAACTTTGAATCAATTCCTAATGCTGATGGTAGTTCAAGAAATGCAAAGAATGTTCCTTTGATGAAAGGATCATATTGATATGGATTATCACATTCACCATTCAAACCGGATCTTAACAGATCTTTAAGAGATGCCATTCAAATTTCCTCCAAAGAAGTTAAATGTTATAAGGTAAATATCTATCAAAACTAAAAGTCACTTGGACATTTAGCAATTCTACGTTAGATGAACTTTGTGTTATTGTTGGTGTCGAAATCGGAAATATACCATTAATTATATCATACACTATTGTTTTTCCTGTTGGATCAAAATGAGCTAACATAGCATTACCTTTGAAATCTGGAATATGTTTATATCTATGAAACCCAGTTGTAGCATCTATTACAAGTGATCTCCAGCTATTCATAATCTTTGAAACTGGTAAGTCATAAAGATCAATAAATGTAATTGTTATTGTACGTTCATAAGTGATCGATACAGGAATAACTTGTACAGTCTTGTTAAAACCATATCTTTCTGTAGTATCTATAGAAAAAGTAATATTGGATACCTCTTTTGCAGTACAACCTAATAACTTATCAATATTGTTGACTCTCAAACTTGATGGAACATCAAAAGCTATATAATAGTAACCTGTGAAGTACGGATCAAATACTAAAAGAGGATTATCGGGTGTATCCTGTTTTTGATTCAGAGATGGCATTAAAGATTGTCTTAGAGTTTGGCTAAATACATCAATGACTTTTAACAGTTGTCCTTTATAAGGAATATGAAAATGTTCTCCGGCAATTTGTATAGCATTCTTAAATATGTCTGTAGGAATTGGATGATGAAATAAAGAATGAAGTTCTTGATTTACTTGATCTTTAAGATGATTAGCATAACCTTCAACAGTTTTACTTGTTTGAGTTAGAAAATCATTTATGTATTGTTGAACTTGAGACATATTTATCTTAATTGCCATTGGACAACTCCATCATGTGAAGCAAATAAAGGAAGAAGATTTTTGTAAGCATAATTAAACAAATGATCATCAATTACTAGTTTGTCATATTTAAAACTTTGGTTAACAATAACAAAATTCTTTGTGTTAATATCTTGAGAATAACTTTGTGATGGTATGTTAATAGGCATAAGACCTAGAAAGCCACAGGCAAAAGTTATCTCAGAAAATGTTGAATCTGTTGCAAAAAGAATTGCATTACATTTTAAAAGCTTTCTATCTGTCTTCTTTGGGAATGACTTATCAGGTCTTCTCAAACAAAATACCCAGTTTCTAAAGAATCTTACAAGTAATCCTAAACTAGTATCAATAAATCTAAATGTGGTTGTTTGACCACCATAATCTAATGTTGCTGGTAAAGATATATGATTATACTGTACTGTTTCTAAAGTTAATGTTTTAAGAGTTATTTCTGGTACTTCTGCAGATTGACAATAAGCAATTAAGCTTTCATGTACTACTTGTGGATTTCTTATATCATGTATTGTATTTTGAGCATATGTGTTTAATTCAGAAGACCAAATTCTATCATCTAAAGTGGTAACGCCTTCAAAATAAACTCCAAAGAATCCAGAAATAGCTGGATCATGTGCGTATACAACAGAGTCAGATGATGCATCTATATAAGGCGTACCATGATTTAGGTATTGTACAATCATCGTTATACTCCTAATCAAGAAATGTTCAAAATAAGGAGTGGTTCCTCGAATGGAACCACTCCTTCAAATCTAAGCTTTTATAGTAAATGTTAAGTTAATAACTTTAACTGTTTTCATAACTTTAACATAAACATTTACATGCATTCTATGAGTTTTGATCTCGTATTCTGTTGCACCAACTTCCACATCATACCAATAGAGAGCACCTTTTCGTTTATAAGAAGCAAGTATCTCTCTAACACCTGTTTCAACTCTGTTCCAAGTATCAGGATTGTTATCTTCAAATAAGAAGTTATCACAGAATTTAGAGATTTCTCTATCCAGTCTGAGGAGAGTCCTTACTACATTGATATCAGATAGACTTGATGAAACTTTTTGAGCTGTCTCATTACCATAGAATATATAAACTCCACGTTTCTTAACAATTGGGTTAATTTGATTAGTAAGTAAGTTTGCTATAACTGATGGTTCTGTTGAAATATCAACAAGAGAGTAAAGAATATCTGTTAAAGTAGCACGATTCAATCCAGCAGGAGCTTTCCAAATACCAGCTTTATCATTGTTTGGATAAACATAACTTACATGATAAGATGGTGCTACTTTGATATGACTTCCAGAAATAGGATCTGCAATAACACTAAATGGTGCATATAAAGCAGCTAAGAATGTATTTAACCAACTAAATTTTGTTTGCCTTATTTGAATAATATCATCAACAGTTCCAGCGGGTAAGATATCAAGTATTGCAAAACAATCAGACCTCTTCTGAGCTAACTTAACAATTTGTTGTTTAACTGCCATATCATAATTTGCATCAAGAATCAAATCTATCTCAATTTCATCTTTGTTTGTGATACGGCTGTCATATTGTCCTTGGAAAGCTTTGATCAATAACATTGTATAAACTTGTCTGTTTAGAAGACCATTTACAAAAAGATCGCCCTCACGACCATATTTAAAATCAACATATGTTGTAGGATAACTCATTCCATAAGAATCAACAACATAAAGAGTTCCGTCTAAAACGTAATCTATAAGAGTATATGTCTTATCACCAACCTGTTTCTTAGAAAGAAGTGTTGGTAAAAGATTTTTGTTCGTTAGTGTTCTTATATACTTTGAATAGGTTTTAGTAACATGATCTATGAAATATGTTTCACCAGTCCCATCAACTAAAGATGGATCAAATGAAACGACAAAGTTTTCAAGCGTAATTCTCTGATCGTTAATAGTCGTTCTAACTTCTAAGTTATAGAGACCAGGAGCATTTGGGACTTTAGTAATACTTATCTCAAGATTGTTATACCATTCTCCACGACCTATAGCATAAACAATAATAAAAGGAGTTAAAGTTGAATCTAGATTTGAAATAGATTTCGGATTTAAGAAAAATGTCTTAATATAGTCATCATTTTGAAGATTGTTAACTGTCTCATCATCTAATGTAATTGGTTGTTTAACGTATTCGGAAACGTTTGTATTAACTTTCTGGTCTTCCACTGTAAAGTAAACGTTTGTAAACTTTGTTGGAGCATCTTTTAAATCTTCAGTTTGTAATGTGTTAGCTGTAGATTTATCTTTGTTAAAGTAAACAGGAATAACTGTTACTTTTTCAGGATCATCTTTATCACGAGCTAAACAAAAGACAACATGAGCATAAGTAGCTGGATCAACTTTTGTACCATCACTTAATTCATCATCAGCATTGGGAAGAACTCTCATAGCGTAAAGATTGTTACTTGCTAAACTAAATCTGTAAGCATTCAATAGAGCTTGACCGTACTTTAAAACATTGATTTCACCAAATGTATCTACAAATTCTTTCGGTCCACGTCCTATAAATTTGAAAACGTTGTCTTCTCCACGCTCAGATACAAAGACACAAGCTGCAGCTGTTTCTGATTCTGATGGTAAAGGATATTGAGATTTATTGATAAACTTAGAAAATACACCAACTGTATTTGAAACTATCATGAAATGATAACCTCCACTTAAACTCTACATTACATTCAAAATCAAGTTCTTTGTGTATAGGGACCGAATAACAAATGTTTATCATTGTAAACAGCCTTATTATACGATCCAAATTGATAGATTTGCCACAATAATTTATCAGTAAAGTCTAAGTTAGTCATCTGATTAACAGATGTTGTAATTACATATGAATCATTAAAATAGAAAATATCCTTCAAGGTTTGTATTATATGCATATAAGAGTTATCATTAGTAAGAAGAGTTTCAATAAAACCTTTTAGCAGAGTAAATGTGATTTTATCTTGATAGTCAAGGAATGAATCTGTTTTCTGATAAGTTTTTGATACGTGAGAATCACCAAAAGTGTAATGATCTTGTAAACGATTTTGTAAATTAGTTTTTAGTATACCATTGAAATTCAGAATATCCACAAAACTATCATATAATTTGTTAAGAAAACGTTCATTGTACACAAATGCACAGCGTTTAAGAAACATGCTAATGGTAACTTTCAGATAATCTGAGATCTTCTGAATATCCGCTATTAATGATTGTAGTTTCATACGTTTTTTATCTTGTAACTGTTGTTTATCCATTAGTTTTGTAAGTATGTTAACATTGGGTAACGCATCAAGAGTATCAATATGATCGATTTTATTTTGAGAAATCTTGATGCGATTATAATCATAGTTTACAGCCATAAAAGCAAGAATTGGATGGTTCAGGAGATCTTTAACAATTTCTTTTGATTGATATGTATCCCTTTGTTTGATAGCTTCTATTAACCATTTTTCAATTTCTTCATTCGTAACATATTTAAACTTATTAAAGTAATCCAGAGTTAAGACGGGATACTTATTCTGTATATCATAATAAGATAGATTGAATCTACTGGAGTTATAAGTAGCTGCATTACCTGTTAAGTTGAGAATTTTCTTCTTATGTATATCAACTTTAAGTGTTTTACTTTTTAACTTATAGTAGTACGTTGGTATAAGAATTCCATCATGAATCTTACGTTTGAGACATGTCGGATCAATTTTCTCGAAATGAACTTTCTGGATTTCAGGTATCAAATCCACAGAATATCTAGCTTGGTTGTAAACAGCAGAATTATAGAAATAAAGAAGATTTTCCTTATCAGAACACCACTGACATATATCATTCAATGGATAAGAATTGTATTTTGCAAAAGGTTTTGTATTGAATGAATGTATATTATAGACAGCAAAAGATGATGATTCATTATTACAACACTTCCACCAATCCTTAATAGCTTTAAAATTCGAGATACAAATTACGTCTCTTGTATTACAACAATTAACATGTAATTTATGATATCTATTCAATAAGAATGAAAAACGATTAGGATCCATATAGAAGTAGGTATGTGTTAAACCATTAATCAAATCATCAAAACGTAGAGATATACTAACTTTTTCAATTTCATCATTTTCGGTTAATATATCAAGCAATATTTGTTTAAGCTTAGTAAAAATTGACTGGTCATCATAAACAAATGAATAAAGAAGTGCATGATTAAGTATAAAGTGCATACTGCTGTTGCTGGCTAAAGGACGAGCATATATAGGTTTTAAATCATCGTAAACAACTTCTAAAACTTTAGATGAATAAAGTGAACTTAGAGTTCCAAAAACAACTTCAAATGGAACATAAACAAGATAAGTTTCATAAATGTAAGTAGCTAAAATATAGAATAGATAAATAATCAACTTTCTAATGTCAGATTGTTTTAACTGTTTCTCATTAATCTTATTTTGAATTTGCTTCACAAATCTATAAAGCTTTGGATTTACGATGTTTAATTGTGTTAAAGGCGTTTTTATGAGTTTCTTAACAATTTCTGATGAATCATCTGAATAATATCTAACAAATAGGTCATAAAAAATGTAGAGAAGACCGACGTCTTCTCTACCAAACTTATCGTATTTCGCTCTATAAGAAACAATTTGATTACAGTATTCCCAGAGAGTATCAATTGTTATATGAGGAATTTCAATTTTTGAGAGTTTCATGAAGAAGTACGCTGATGTAACATATGCTTTTCTAACGGCCTCATCTAAAGCATAATAGTCAGACCACTGTGATGCAAGAAATGAATCAAATTCTTCAAAAGTAACTGATTCTAATCGATCGAAGTTTGACATATAAAACTGATATGTCAATTGTTTCAGTTCAAGATTGTCAATATTTGTCGTACGATTGAATGCTTCAATTCTGATTTCATCTTTATCAATTTCATCATGATCAAAAACTACAACTCCACACGGTTGCTCATTAAGTTTCGCATTATAGACATCAGCATAAAGACCAAACAAACTAGTAATTAACAACCAAATCTCTGTTAGGGATAAATTTGTTTCAAATAAATCTATATAGATCTGAGTTGAAAACGAGTTTGTTTTCGCATAAGATCGTAATTCGTCTCTCACTAGTAACTCTATGAATAAAACACCTGTTGTTAAATCATCTAGCTTGTATCTATGTGTTGTAAGTGTAAAAAATGGAGTACGAAATTGTCGTTGATTTGTACGTTTTTGTAAATCTTCTGTTTTTGTTAACCAGTGATTGTCTGATTCAGCACTAACACCTTTGAATCTTACACCAGTTTTCGGATCAACAAGAATCCATTCTCCATTCGTATCTAAAACCAAATCTAAATCAATAATATCAACGTCGGTTAATCTAAGAATAGTTTGAATAACTTTAACAAGAATTTTTGTTCCCTTTTTGTTTATCAGGTCTACAATATTCTGTACAATAATGCGTTTCTCATCAAGTTTTAAATTTTTATGAAATGTAAATCCAAATGTGATAAAAATTTTATCTATAAGCTCTTCTGGTAAATCGCTAAATGATGTTGAATGTAAAGAAACATATTTTGCAAATGCGTAAAGTTTTGCATATCGATCTATAAGAAATTCTTTAAGCAAAGAAAAGCCTTCTGAATTTTCATATGCATCTAAAGTAAACGTTGTATCTAATAAGTCTTTTATTTCATTTTTTGCTTCATGATAGTAGGATGAAAAAACCTTATCATATGATGGATTGTTTACAATCTTTTGATAAAGGTCAAATAACTCTTTATTAATCATCGTTTATACCCTTAGAAGTAAAGATGCCATTCAAACTCCAATCTTCTTTCTGGAAACTTCTCGATGGATGAAAATGTTGCGCGACACAACATTATAAATTGAGATACATCACCAGGATCAGGAGAATTAGCAAGACTTAAACAAGCTTCATTTATAAGAACTGTATCACCATTTCCGTAACTATTAGGATTAGCTTCTCCGTAGTCAACACTAAAAGTAACCACAAATTCTGTATCAGATGCAAAAACTTTAGAATCAAGTTTCTTATGGATTTTATCGGATGCTATCTTATCTCCATCGGGACCTATATAAATATAATGTTGTAACTGTGTATCATTTTGACTTGGTGCAACAGGATTCAATGGGTTAGCAGCAGGTGCACCTCCTGAACCAATAGCAAAGAATTCAAGAGTAAATCCTCTTGCATCATTAATGGTTTCACCAGATTCAAGCTTGACACTATGAGTAACATCTGTTAACTTTTGAAACATAGTATTTCTTCCAACAATGACGACTGTATTTGAACGTTTTTCATCAACAATATTACCATTCTTATCAATTGCTTTTACCGTAACTTCTCCTGCAATAAGTTTATCCTTCTGAACTGTTCCATCAAAAAGTTTAATTTTCAAGATTCAACCCTCCTTTTTTAGTATATAATAAGGTAAGTGTTACAAGAAGTTCACAAATATTTAGTGACTCCAATTGAGATATATCTATACTTTCAACATCAAGAGAATATAAATTCCTATCTATATCTATCATACATAATTTATCACACGATTGATTCATGAAAGCTTCATACCATCTATCCCAGAAGTCTTTATCTTTATATGTTGTATATAACCAGTTAATCTGGTTAAAATACTTCTGGAGAGATTCTCTAATAACTGTTGTGATAGTTGTAAATTTTTTATCAAGAATATGGGATTCATAAACAAAACAACTTAATCTAGGGTTGAAATATTTCAGTAATAATTTGTTGATTTTATCTAATAAGATAGCATAATATAAGCGTTTGTTATAAAGTTTGAAATCAATAATTGAGTTTGTAAATGTATCGAATGCGAGAATGTCTGATATCTGTAATTCATCTAATCTTAAATTTGATGGTCTAAGAGATAAGTACCAACCAGACATAGATGTCTTAACAGTAAGTGTTGCATCTTCAATATTAGTTATTGTAAACAACATACCATCATTTGGAACAGGTTCATAATAGATTAAGTCATACTTGAAAGGACGAATTTTATAAACTGATGGTAAGAAAATTTGATGCAATGTATCATAAGAGTTATAGCCTTTCTGCTGAGAATCGTATTCCTGTCTTTGTGTTCTTGTCCCAAAAGGTAACATCAAATTATGAATAGCCTTATATGTAATTCCTGATAAATCATTTACTTTATTTCCAGGAGTATCATAAGTGGCTAGATGTTCTGCATCATACACAGAATTATCTGGATCAAAAGAATAATATGTACAAAGTATACCAGGTTGAGTAAGTATATATCGATTAAAAACTAAATTCAAATACTCTTGTATTAAGTTTGCTTCAAATACAGTTTTATAAATCATGTGTTTGACCCGATAGTATATTCTAAATCATAAAGATTTTCTTCATAGTTAACAATTATTGTAACATTGTATTGTACCGATCCATCAGATAAAGTTTCAGATTCAACTTTTATATCATTTACAGTAACGTCATGTACGTTGTTATGTAAAGCTTCAAGAATTATATGTTTTAAACGTTCTTTATTTTCTTCTGAATCATCTTCAAATAATGATTCATCTATATCACAGCCTAAGTTTCTGTTGTAAAATACAGTTCCTGTTAACTGTCCTAATACTACTTTGATCTTAAAGTAAATTTTCTCTAATCCGGACTTTAATACAGCAATAGGTGGAACATCATTGGTTGGTACAAATGTTGAAGTATACTTCTTAACTTGAATTCCATATTCAAAAAGTTCGCTCATTTAAAGTTTCCTCTGTTTCTTCATAGATTCATATGTTTTGCTCAAACTTGTTAACTTATCTGCAAATAGGTGTGCATTCTCTGGTGTTAATGTGATATGATTCTGAGATTGTCTTAGTTTCTCTTCATCAACCTTTTTACCAATTATACCATATTTTTCTTCTAACTTCTCTATTGTTTTAAAGTACTTAATAACTGTATTCAATGGTACATCTAACAAAAATTCAGCACTAACATTAAGAAAGTAAGAAAGGGTTACTAGTGTTGTTTCTAAATCTTGATCAAGATAAGAGTTTTTCAATTGGGATAGGAAAAAATTCAGAAAGTATGTCTACCTCATAATCAACATAGATTTTTTGTTTGTTGGATTCACAAGATGGATTTGGACATATAGCTTTGAATCCAAATTCAATTGTGTATCTTGCTCTAAGATTTTCTAAAAACTGTAAAACACCAGATGTTATGTATTCTGATGGAAGCTCTTGTAATGTATTTAGAACCTCTTTCATAAGGGCTGGATTATTCAAATCATTTTTAAGAGTATGACCTTCCTTATCCTGAATAGCCACAATTGAAGGTAGTAACATGATTGGAGCAGATTTGTAAAACAATTCTTCTAGAGAATCAGCTTTAACAGATTCTGATAAAAGATTAAACCCTAAAGATTCTGAAAACTTAAGAGTCTTAATCAAATCAGACATAGTTGGAAGTTTTAATTGAAAATGAAGACCAAGTTCTGGATCTTCATAAAGATGAACATCAGAATAAAAAGTATCATGTTTATCATTCACAACCAACTTTGTAATTATTTGATCTAGAGGAATTTCAAAGTTTACAATTTTACCACAATGAGGACAAAGTCTTCTAAAAGGATAAGGTTCACGATAAGTTAGTTTAATAATTCCGTAGACAAGAGCTAACAAATCTTTTTCATAAATGTTATTGAGAAAGTTTTCAAATGAACCATAGTCATCTTTGTTAACCAATCTATCATAAACAACTTCACATATAAATCTAAATCTTTCACTCATTGTGAGAATTTCTGATTCAAGAATGGTTGATTTTAATCTGAGTGTCAAAGGGTAAACCCTAGCAGACCGTCCTGTTACAGGAAGAATGACTTCCTGTTGTGGAAGTTGTATATTAAGTGCCATTAAGACCTCCTTTCGAATAGATTCAAAATTGTTCAAGTAATTTTAAGAATTAGCAAAAAATAAAAAAGAAGGGGGCTTACGCCCCTAAGAAAGCAGATCAATCCATATATCACGACTAAGGTTTTGAATACTTAAGTCGTAAATCTTAGTATCTTTTTGTTGTACGTTGCCAATCACAATAGGCATAAACGACATATCACCATCAAAAAGAAATTCGTCTAGAAAGACTGGCTTATAGGACTTTAAAGCTTTTAAAGCTAAAACATATGATTCTACACTATCATCTGTTACTGCTGGAGAGAAAGTTTTATCAATAGTTTTGTTAAAGAAAACAAACTTTTTATCATCTGGATCAATGTAACCTAAAGTTTGGTTGTATTCGGTCTCAACTAATGGAATGGTTATCTCAACATCGGATAAAGAAAGTGGTATATCTTTCTTTTGTACACTAGCAAGAATTAGTAAACTGAAAATATGGTTCATGAAATTTCGTCTGAAGTCATAAACACTAAAGAATAAATGGTTAGACAATTGAGACAAATCTATTCTGTACATTTCTGTAGCACCATATGGTCTAGGAGCATCAGTCATGTCACCACTAAAAATAATTGTTTCTCCATCAACCCAATCAGAATTCCAACCAACTCTTTGACCACTTTCAGTCACAACATGAAGATCTAAGTCAACCGAAGTATAATGGTTCTTCCAATGAATTCCTATATAAACGTATCTGTTATCATTCAAAGACATGGTTGAGAAAATAGGGACTTTTCCACCAATCAAATGTTTCAAACTCATAGGTAAAGCTAATCTGTATTTCAATGATGAAATCTTTATCATATCATACTGACTTAGTTTGCTTCTTATGCGATTTTTCAACTCATTAAAAACTATGTCATGATATTCATGTATAACATCTAAAGAAAGAGTTTTGGGTTGTTTATCATAAATAACAAATTTGCCGTCTCTTATTATAGCAAATCTCAATTCATTAGAGGTATTTCTGAGATAGTAAAGATATTTAACCAAATTTTGTGTTGATTGATTCTTAACAAAAGACTTAAATCCTTGTTTATTGAGATTGAAAATATGGAAAAGTTTAACAGGTTTGTAAAGCTTATCAGCAAGTTTACGAGCTTTGTTGATATAAGTCCTATTTTCATAAGACTTTAAATGAAGATAGTATTCCCTGTTTCTTCTCCAAGTTTCAGCTAACTGACGAATCCTTTCTTTAGGATCATACTCAATCCATTTCGTAAATATTTCCTGTGCCCAAGGCTCAAGTCTTAAAGACTGAAGTACTCTTCGAGATTTGATTTTCAAAGGTTTATGTGTTACTAAATTAATCAAGTATATAAGTAAGTCATCTACATCATCAATAAATAGATACCCCTGAGGAAGGAGATTAAGAATCAAAATCTTAAGTTGTCTGTTAGCTGTTATGGATAAAAGAAGTTTCTTGACTGTATCATCCATATAAGATAGAATTGTTTTAAATGATGTAAAACTTTCATCATCGAGAGCTCTGTTTTGAGATACAAATTCTTTGAGAAACTGAATCAGATCTTCATAGGTTAAAGCTTTGATAACATGTACGTTCTTAACAACCTGATCTGGTGTTATTTGACCAAACACTTCATTAGGAATATAAGTTTCGATATCTACACCTAAAGCTTCAGCTCCATATGTTGTGATATAATGTATAAGTTGATGAAGTATGCGAGTACCATCTGCTTCATGTTTAATTGTTTGATAAAATGACCAAAATGTGTTATTGATTTGATCTAAGCCAGTTACTTCTTTAAAAACATCTAATACAATATGCTTAATATGTTTAAGAGATTCATCAATAACTAATCCATATTTAGCTAAGTATTCATCAGTATAAAATTTGTTTGTTGGCTGTTTATCAGTGAAGAACCTATTAGTCAAAGTAAAAACAGCAGTCTGAAAGCGCTTATCAACTAACATACCACCCTCCTTGAAATCGAGTAGTGAGGGGAGCTTTCAAGCTCCCCTTTAGCTTATTCTTCCAAAGTTTCAATTACAAAACCAAGTGATCTCAAAATATCTTTTCCTTCACCTAACACTTCTTGTGTTACATCATAAAGAACTTTGTATCTTCTGCATCTCATTTTGTAAACTTCACCTTTTGGAACAGCAACAACATCTTCCGGTGCAATTTCACACACAACTATTCTCACATGTTCAGGATTAGATGCACCAAACATAGGTAAGTATTCAAAGGAACAAACATGTAATCCTGATGAGCAAGCTGAATTTGGATTTGTATCACACTGTTCAAGATCTAATTCTACAATACTTCCAGGTGAGTTAAGAGTTTTGTTATCCCAAATGGATGTAAAATCTCTGTTAACTTTCTTATAAGCTAAAATTGTACCATCTTTTGTTATAGGTAATTTACCATTAGCTAAGAAGTCTGCTAATTGATCTATGATATAACCAACAGGATTCTGTTTAAGTCTTTCTATGAGTTTAAGAAGACCTGTAATCGCATCTTTATATCTATCATAGATCGCTGATTTCATTATCACATACTTAACATAAGGCTTAAATGATTCGGGAATTGAGTTTAGAATTTTTGTAAGTTGATCATCAGAATCAAATGTTTTAAAAGCTCCTATAAGCAGAAGTAATTGTTGCCATTCATCTTTGCTAAGTTTATCTTTGTTCTTAAGTATAACATAGATTTTATTATAAGCAGTATGATCTATATAACTTGAAAGTTCAACTACTTCACCATCAGGAGTTTCAGCTACAAAACTTACAAATCCAGGAACTAAAACTTTATCCTTAAGTTTGTAAATACCATCATTCTTTTGATCCGTAGACTTTTGTCTATCCACAGTATAAATGATAGAAGGTTGTTGACCCCCTAATTCTGCTACATAATAAACATTATCTTTTTCTACAATAACTGCATATCTGTCATTTAACTTATTGTGTTTACACCTTCTATAGACGAATGCATAAGGTTTCAAACTTCTTTCTCTGGTTAGATTAAATACATAATCAACTTGTGATAACTTATTGACTTTCGCAAACTGTAATAGCTTATCAACAATTTTTCTACAACTTTCAGATCCTTTGTAAAGTACATGTTTACTCCGAGCATTGATGATTTCGTCCAATACTTTTCTCTCTACCTTATTCATGTTTACCTCCTTGATTTATTGTTTCAAAAGATGAAAGTTCTTCTAATTCATCAAGATCAACTAATATACATCTCCTATCATCATTATAAGGAATAAGCCATTGTTTATCTTTCAATTGATCATAAATTTGTTTTGGTACTTCTGTAAATTTTGATCTAACTTGATCATAAATTGTAAATAACTTGCATAGCAAATCATAACATTCTTGATCCTTGAAACATAAAGGAGATATAAGTTTAATACTACTTAAGTTAAGAGAGCTTGATATGTGTTCAGGAAGAATCATACCATCTCTTAGCAAACCTTTTTGCAGATTGTCAATACTAAATTCCAAATCTCTAATTAATTCACCCCGATCTTCGTAAACATATAATTCTTTAGTCTTATTACTAACAATCAAATATGCATTCTTATAAATCTCCCGTGTTACATACTTAAGAATATTATCGTCTATGTCCGTATATCTATAAAATGTCTGATATAAACCTTTGTTGAGGAAATCTATATGATCTAAACCTGTAAATTCTTTGATATCTTCAATATGTTGTTTGAAAAGTTTCCACCATTTAGTATAACGTGTTTGAAGTGAATCCAGTTGGTAACCAGTGTTATACAGACGTTTAGTCTGTTCGAGCACATCTTTAAACAATGTCTTTATATTATCAATAACTTTGTTAACATTCTTTATCGATTCTCTTGATGGTGTAACATCAAATTGCCCAACAACTGTAAACACACCATCAATTTCATAAGAATTTGTACGTTCAATTGTATTACCTGATATAAGATTTATTGCTCCACCATATATATCATGTACATAAAGCTCAATATTATCTCTGATTATATGTTTAATAACTGGTTTACATAGATAATAAGCATAAAAATGATAAACTTTGTCAGCTAATCTCTTATTATAGATCTTAGGACAAAACTGTAAACAATAACAAGTACTACTTATGACTTTAGCTATCTTATCATCTGTCATATCTTGTACAGGAAGCTCAATTGTTAACCCATCTGCTTCTTCAGTTGGTTCACTTCTAAGCTTTATCAACTTAAATATTCCGGCATTATTTGTTGCTACATAGAGGGTTTTCTGTCCACTGAAACGTGATTCGATTTTGAAACTATTTGTATAAGCAAAGGGAGATTTGGCGCCAAGACCAAATCTCCCAACAACTCTGTTATCATTTTCTTTAGTTGACTTAAAGAATGTAACATATAAGTCTTTAACGTCTTCTTCTTTTAAACCAACTCCAAAATCCTTAATTGTCAAAGTATCTCCATCGTAGTAAATTTCTATGTTGTTAGGGTCCTTGTTTGCAAACACCATAGCATCATAAGCATTAGTTAAAGTTTCTCTAATGGCTGACATATGAGGATTTTTGTAAAGACCTGATGTAAGAATAAAACCAGCTTTCACAGTATACTTGTCACTCATCCATAACCTCCAAATTATTAAGATTCATAGTAACGAGCTATCACATTCTGTATAAATTGATCTTTTGATAATCCCAGCTTGTATTCATAATAATGATGATGAAAAATCTCATTCTCATCAAGAGCACATAGAAGAAGTGTGGCTAAATCTGTTCTATAATAATGAGTATCATAATATCCCAGATTTTCATGAATTATATTTGCAAGCTCAGATTGCTTGATGCCTAATTGTTTTAAAGCATGTTTGAAAACAACAAAACCTAGTTGTCTATATGGAGAATTTTTCTGATAGATTAACCTTAGTTTCATATGATCCTTTTTGATATCTCGTAACATATCAATAATTGATGAATTGCGACTCATAACGAATATCTTTGTATCAAAGCCTTGTAAAGAAAATGATTCTATAAATCTTCCTGCATCATCAGATGTATTCTGAAACTCATTGTCTGTGTGTTTCATCATAGATCTAAATTCATTTGGCGTTAACCATCTACGTGGTGCACGTGTTTTTCTCTTGGATTGTTTCTGTTTGATATGATAAACTTCATATGAAATGTTGAACGTTTCAAGAAACTTTTGAACCCTCGCAAAATCACTTTCTAATACTTTAAAATGTCTATACTTTGGAACCTTAACATTACGACGTCTCTTAATCTCAACAGATAAGTCATTAACAACATATAAAACAATTTTCTCATTACTATCATAATGAATGAGTTTCATAAGATTTACTGTATGAGATTCAATGTTCATAAGTGTTGTTAATGGATCAATACCATACTTATTTTCGAATTCTTCACAAATACGATTTTTAATAGTAGCAACACATTGATTAAACTGATCCTTATCTATCAATGTACAAGATTCACGTGAAGCAGTTGGTTTAAAGAAAGGACATCCTGGTTTAAAGACAATTAGGATTGGTAAATCATCATAGAAGTAATCATAGTAGGAAGTTCCAAGAAACATCACATAAACAGCAGGATATTTATGAGGGATCAGATATGCATCATAGAATTCACCATGTATAGTAATACAAGGTTGTTCTTCATCATCAAATAAACCGAATTGTCGTTTAAACATTCTGAGATGTTTATTGAAAAATCTAATTGAATGATAATCTGGTAAAGGAACTTTTACAACAAGACCAGTCTTTTCTGTTTCTTGCTTATCCAGAATTTCGTAATCAATAATTCCTTCATGGTTTATGAAAATTCTATAGGAGGTCTTTTCACCCTGATAATGTGAATCTACATAAAATTCATTTGTCAAAGCAAAAGGAGATTTAGCTCCTAAACCGAAACCTCCTATAAAGTTATCATCTTCATCTTTTGTTGACCAAAAGAATTCACAGAACGTTCTTCTTATATCATCTTCACTCAATCCTGGTCCTTGATCTTTAACTATAAGAAATTTGTTATCTATGTAACATTCAACATCTTCAACAGACTTACCAGTAGATAGATTAGCCTCTACAGCATTAAAGAAAAGCTCCCTAACACATGATTCAAATGGATCTTTATAAAGTTGAGTAGCCAAGACATCAACAAGCTTTTTAGTAGCTTGTTTGTCAAGTTTAAAAGTTGTTACATCAGCTCTTTCTGGCAGTATTTCTTGCATCAGCTCTTCTGGAAGTACTTTCATGTGAACCTCCTTTTAGTAGTCTTAAATAAAAGCTTTCTCGATTTAATATAAATGATTTATAGAGCCTATACCAATGAGGTATAGGCTCTAAACTTAGTGAGTTTGTTTTATCATCTTAAGAATCATTTTATGAGCACCACATTCAATAAACAATTCTAATATCAGAAAAACACTGGCAACTATAACGAAATAACCAAAACCTTTTCTAGCATAAACTTCTCTTGAGATAAATCTAAGCAAGCTCTTTAAAATGAAAGATACTAAAACAATTAATGCTGATCTCGTCAATGTTTCCTTACTGATCTTCAATGCTTTCAACATATGAAGATAAGAATAAACAATATCAACTTCTTTCTGAACTTTCGGAATATTTGCAGCTGTTCTTAATGACAAATCTATGTAATAAGCACTTGATGCTGTAAAATGATAAAGATATTTCACAGCTCTCAGAAAGATTGGTTCACTTTTGATATTCTCCAATTTATCAAAATGGTAAGCTAACCTCTGACCTGTTTCATAAATACGCTCAAACCTTTGTTTCAAATCGTTTATCACAATTTGTAAATCTTTGTAAGCTTGTTCAACATCAAAATTTTCTAGACCAATTGTTTTAGCTAAAGTATTTAAGACTTTTATAAGCTCTTCCTTTTGAATTTTGCTTTCCATAAGGAATATTGATAACTTAGCTAAATAGAATCCAACAGAAGACATCTTAGTAAGAATCGATAAAGCTGGTCTTACACCTATTATAGAAGCAATCATAAAAGCTGGAGTTTGAGCTAATGTCAAAGTATATACACCAAATTTTTCAAGTAATCTAGCATTTGTTGCATAATCTCTAACACAATCCAAAGTTGATTCATCTTTTGCTAAAAATGGTTTTAAATACTGTTTCATATATTCTTGTTTATTCTTAAACAATGTGTTTACAGTTAGTAATGATATTCTGAATAGTAAATAAGCTACAAAAGTAGAAATCATATAAAGGACAATAATGGAAACCAATCTTACAACAGGATTCTCAACAAATATCTCGTATAACTTTTCTTTGTCTTGCTTAACAATAACCTTATAAATCTCCTTTGGAGGTTTTCTAACAATTGGAGATATACTTGTTGCCAATATAGAAGCATAAAGTTTTGTCAAATAATCAAATTTTATGGTTTCCTTTTGTATTGAAACACCATTCATTCAAAATCTCCTTCTTGAACTTATTTAGACTTTCAATTAAGGAGTTCGTTCATGACTAAGTTACATAAAGTTACGGAAGCACCACCTGGAAGTAGGCGTGAAGTCTTAAAAGAATTAGTCAAAGCTCTTATCACAAAAGTTGCAGTTATAGGAAGTGTTTCTCATGCTTTAGCTCAACTTGTAAATGCTCCAGCATTTGTTGTTAAAACAGTTGTTGATGTTATCTTAATAACATTTCTTGGAAAAGACAGCTTTGTTCTTGCTTTTAATATGGTTCCAACTTATACTCAAAAACTCTATAATTTTGCAAAAAATGAAATCCAGAAACTTCTTCCTAAAAAGAAAATTCTCAAAGAACTTGAAGAGCTTTACAGTCAGATTGATCTTGATGTACAAAAGAAGAGGAATCTTATCAATCTAACCTACATAGTTTTAGTAGCACTAGTTACAGCCTATATTATACTAAGCGTTCTAAATCTACTTCAAAAACGAAAAGAAAATCAACAAAAATTCGTGAAAATTCTCATAAAAGAGTTGAAAACATCAAAATTTAGTGGTTTTATCAAACATATTTTGCTTCCATGCATCATTATATCTTTGATTATATTTATCTCTCGACTTAAACAAGATATCAAGTTCAAACAGAATTTACAAAAAGAAATATTAACACTGAAAAGAAAACTTGAAAAGTCTTCTCATATTGAAACATTCATCAAAAGAAAAGATTATCAAAAAGCCATAGAAGAGCTTATCAGTTTGCTAAGTCAAAAGTCTTAACTACTTAAGCAGATCATAAACAGATTTATCAGTAACAGCATCGTTTCCAAATTTCTGTTTTAAATAACTAATTAATTCACGAGCTATCACATCATCAACTTCAAATTCAGCTGAAATAATTCGTTTGCTATTCTTCAAATTCAGAATGAGCTCTACATAACCATAAAGATTGAATTCATCGATCTTCAACCAGCCTATAAACACTTTCTTAATAGGTACTTTCACCTTCTTAGTAAGTAATAACTTAGAAGCAGTAATTTCGTCAATTGATTTTTTAACTTTCTTATCTGCAAAACCATTTATGTAATGTATACTTAGATTGCCTGATTCTATTAAGGTTACAAATCTTAGTCGCTCATTCCTAGAAAAATACAAATCATCAATTATAGCGGGTGGATAAATAACATTTGGTATGGTTCTTAACAAACGGACTTTATTCTTAATTATCAAACGGATTTCTTGCACATTTTCCTCCTTGAAAAAAGTTGTAAAGAGAGCCAGTCAGGCTCCCTACAAAATTATTATTGATGACTTACATATATTAAGTACATAGTGTACAATTCACATCTCCCTAAAAAAAATGCTCTGTTAACAGTATATTCTGAAATATGATTCAAAGAAATCAAGATTCCGAATTATTTCATGTGGTTGATATTTCAGGAAAATAGAATCCAAAATTACTCTAGGATGCTTCATAGCTGATTCTAAAATTGTAAGTGTTTCATCTATTAAATTGTTTGATACAAGAAATTTCAAATCTAGAATAAAGCGTAAAGCATTACCTCCACATATCCAAATATCTGAAGTTACATGTTTAAAGCCTAACCAATCTATCTTATTTGTTAAAGGTTTAAGTTTTCGAGATCCAAAATAAGCATCAAGAAATTTCTGTGTTAAAGGAATATAAAAAGGAATACGTATAACATTATACCCCATCTCTTTCAACTTTTGTTGCTTCTCAAGATCTTTACAACCCATATATGAACCCAAATGATGAAAACCATCTATTTCAACAACCATATTCCACTTTGGAATAAAGAAGTCTACAACATATGAACCTATATGTTTTTGTGAAACATATTCAACTCTATTACTATCCAGAATTTTTGAAAAATGACTTTCTGTTGTAAAAGTCTCTTGTAATAATTCTTTCTTAATAGATTTAGATACAGCACTACATTTATTAGAACAATACTTCCCTAAAGGATTTGGTAAAGGCTTACCACATACTGGACATTTCGGCCATACTAAAGCCTCATTGTTAAGCAACTTTTCAGCCACCCATTTTGTAACATAATTTTTGATTGAAAGCCAATTATCTGGTAAGTCCTTAACAACTATTTTACCATTTGTTATACCATAAACAAGAGCTGATGAAAAATATCCTGCCTTATCATTAACAAGACGATTTTCTGCTATTTCTTTTAATGAATAGTTTTGAAAAATTCTTTGAATTGCTTTCTCAATATTCTCTTTATGAGATTGCTTTTGTTTTAATTGTTGATTCTTTATTTTCATCAACCAACGATAACATTCCTTCGATTTCGATGAACATATAGAAGTTTCAACAAATGGATCTTGTCTGATAAATTTTTTACATGAAGGACAGATTGGCACTGAGAAATTAAATTCACCTTTAGCCAAGCGTTGACATATGTAGAGTTTCTGTTGTGGTGTGAGTCTACCATCATATGTGTTGTATGTACCGTTATCCCTGTAAAGATTTTCAATAGCAAGCTCTGGTAAATGAGGTTCAATAAATTTTTTGAAAATGAATGCTTTTCTTGTTGTTTTAGCTTGCAAAAATTCTTGTGCTTTCTGTTGTAAGCTCATAGTTACCTCCTCAAAGCTTGTTTTCATTGTAATATAAATGATTGAAAGGTGTCCCATGGACCATATAGATCCATGGGACACCAATTTGTTACTTAGTGATGTTAAGAATAGCAACACCTTGAGGACGAACCATAGCTTTTCCGTATCTTGTCATAAATGATACAGAAGGAATGTTACTCATTGGCCATGGGTAAACAGTTACCGGAATGTAAGGAGAATAGAAGTACACGGCTGCGCGTGAATCTTCAGGTTTGAGAACAAGAATCATCTTTCCTTGAGGTACAACAGGAGAGCTTAGTACTTTGTACTGTCCACCAATGACAGTACCTACGCTATAACCTCTTTGTACATCTCCACCTGTAACATCACCAACAAGCTGATAATCATCAAGAGATGAAAGAATTGATGCATCTTGTGGATGAACAAGAATTACATTGGCAGTTCCAATGTTTGTTTTAGCGTAGATGAGAGCTGATAGGCTCTCGATCTTTGGTATAATGTTTTGATACCAAACTTTTGGCGATCCTGGGTTACAGGATCTGGACTATCTCTTGTAGTGCTTGCCGCTCTAGTATATGTTCATACTTGTTGTTTCTTACATCTCAATTTAGGGCCTTCTCTTTTCCCACTTGTAAACCATCCACCATTTATAATACATCTTCTATCTTTGAACTTGATTTCAATTTCAAAATATGGAAAATCTCCTTTTTCAAATTCTCTACATTGCGCTATAAAACGTATAGAAATGATGCTAAAAGAAAATTGTTTTTCTAATTTGGATTTGATAGATTTCATTTTGCCTACAAACTTATAAGCCAACCAATGTTCAAAGTTGTTTCCAGTATTTCTAAATCCACACCAATTCCAAGTTTTAAGAAATTCTGTTTTGAAAATTTTTCTTGTTAAAGAGTTGAGACCGTATTCTTCCCAATCTCTTCGTTTTGTAGCATAAATAGAATCATCAAAATAGAACCATATAAAGAGTTTAAATCCCTTATTATGTTTGATAACTTCATCTATATGCCAACCATCAGGTTTTACATTCCTATAAATAGAATTTCTGAATAAATAGGCTAGTGGAAATGTTAAACTGAAGAAAAGCTTTTTAGGAATGATAAAAAGTAGATGTAAAAGAAATTTCGAATAACACTTCACTTTGTTAACCACCAAAATTTTAAAGTTTGTTTCCTATAACACTAAATGTAAATGTAAGGTGCCCAAAAGGACACCTTACGTTTTATTCGCAATATTAGATCTTTCCAAGTAAAATTTTTTCAAAGTCACTTTCTTGTGGTGTAATATCATCAGGGAAGAGTAAACCAGTTTCAATAGCTTTACCTATGTTTTGGAATGCCAAAGCAAGTAAAGGTGAAGTATAAAATGGAACTTGACTTATTCCTAATATGGTATATTCTGAATCGTTAGATAACCTGTAAGGTAAGTAAAGATTCTTCTTAGATCTAACCATATTTGATAATACGATCTCAAAATGAATAAGTTTTCTTCCTGTTGATTTATAATGTCTGAAGATTTCAATCAATGTTTTTGATATATCACAATCTTTACAAAGCCTTCTTTCAAACAGTTTATTAACAATCTGCAATGTTGATGCCATACCGGATGACATTAGTTCAATTTCAGCTATTATTTGATTTGGAACATCATATTTCAAAACAACCTTATCTTCATCAGATTTGAGATCAATAAAGTTGATAAATGTTAATGCATAACTTGGATCTTGAATATCTATTTCGTAATATGTACCATCATTGAATGTTACTAACGCCAATCCCTCTTTAAGCAATACTCTATCTTCATAAACATTATAATTAGCTGAATCTTTCTCAATACGAATTGTACATGGTTTGTGAATAATAATATTCATCTTTTGTTGACTAATATTAGGTGAATTATCATCTATGATTTGAGGAATTCCTGATGTTTCTGCAAGACCACCAGTATGGAAAGTTTTCATTATTAACTGAGTTCCACGTTCACCAACAATTTGAGCAGATTGTATTCCAATATCATCTGACGTGAGCAATTTATGTAATTCACCGTAACATGTTAAACATATCTTGGGTGTTTTACAGAAAACTGGTGATCTAAGCTTTACAGTTTTACCAATAAATGATTTATAATTTTCATCCGTTACCAAAGTTCCATCATGTAGGTAGCGTCCTATTATAGCTTTAGCCCAATCTTCGTCTTCAATTGGTATTTCTAGATAACGATTAGTACCACAATCTTTTGTCTTGAAATCTATCTTAATATTTGCTGCGGCTTTAACCAATCTTCTTGTTAGGTAACCACCTTCAGCTGTTCTAATAGATCTGTTAGCAATTCCAGCTCTTGCTGTTGGTGATATGATGAAAGCTTCAACAGCATTCAAGTTATCTAAGAATCCTTTAGCAACAGGAACTTTAACAACTTTTCCTTCTGCGTCTTCAACATAACCTTTAACAAGAACCATTTGCATTAAGTCTGACCAAGAACCTCTAGCACCAGAATCAAATATAGCATAGATTTGAGGATAATGTTCTTTAACATATTGCTTAAGTTTTGGCATAAGCTCTTTTTCAATGTACTTCATTCCTGTTTCTGGGTCCATATCCTTAAGTTTTTCAGCCAACTTCTTAAGATCTAAAGGAATTACCATTTCAGTAATTGGCATTGAAATACCAAATCGTGTAACAGCATCAAATCCTAATTTACGAAGCTTATCATATGTATCAAGTATCTCATCATCTTTGAGAAACTTGTTCATATAGAAGAATAATTCTTTGATATTCTTTTTATTAAGTACCTTATCAAAGAAAGGTATTTGTGGAGGAAGAACACTGTTAACAAGAATTCTTCCCAATGTTGTTTTGATAGGCCTTTCTGATTTCGGACCTTTGTATATCATATCAAGATAAGCAAAGTTAGGATCTTCTTCGATAAACTTTATAAGAGTATCATAATCATAAGAAGATGGTCTATAACTTAAAGTCTTTGATGGCTTACCTTCTTTTGTTAAAAGATATAAACCAAGAATCATTCCTTGTGCTAATTCGAAAAGAATTTCACCTGTAGCAATACTTCTTGTTTTTCTAAACATTTTCTCTTTAGCTTCTTTTTGAGCTTCAATAGTTAAAGGCATATAAACTGCTATTGTATCTTGGACAAAAATACCATTATCAAGCATGAATGTTTGAAAGTCTTTTACTGTAAAGTCATATGTTGTTTGAAATCCAGCTGCTCTTATGTCTATATCTTTGACAGGTATGTATGAAATCTGATTATTCTGAGGATCATCAGATTTAACAAAGTAAAGATTGTCAGCCTTACCAGATTTCTTTAGCTCAATCAACTCTGTAGGTGAGATAGGTCTTATTTTGTTTTCATTTTTATCATAAACCAACAATGAATGATCTACTGTAGCTTTAAAACTACCAAAAGAATCGTGACTTATTTCGAAAACAGGTGTATTACCATGAACTGAGAAGTCTTCTATTTGTTTCAACTCTATCTTACCATCTTCATTTATAGCATGAATAAAAACTGGTATTACAGGAGCATAATGTCTAACGCCTGGTCTCATATCGACTAATCTAAAAATAGAACCTCTCATTTTTCAACCTCTTTGTTTAGTTTTGGTCAAATTCAGTTCATCTTTTAACACAGTGTTCATAAGAACATTAATTCTGAAGGGAGTTTCTTCTTTTGAGAAGCTAACTTATAAAAACTTTATAAGGAGTTTAAACTTCTTCAGGGTGGGTGGCAAATACAGCTTCTTGTGCAACTCTCTTTGGGTTGCGCAAGTCATAAAAGCTGATAATTTTGAGAGTAAGCCAGTGTATTTAGAAATCATTATGTTTGTGTATTTATAACTTTTTTTTTTGTCATTTCATGAAATTTAGGGATTGGTGCCACCCAAAAAGAGTGGCACCAAAATACAACCAGGAGGTAAAACCATGAAAATAAAACACCTAAAAAGAAGAAACTCCCAGGTAAAACCCACCCTGGTAAACAAAGACACACTCGACTTTTGCTACACTGGCTTACTCTTCGACATTGATAAAAACTACCTTACAGCTTACTCCAAAGATAGTTCAATCTACAGGTCAGAAAAGTCCGGCAACTTCCATATTGCCGAACAAACACAACCTTTCTTTACAACAAAACTCCTTAAAGATGTAATTGTAAATCATGAAAAGTTTGGAACACTTACACACGAAACATTAGTACATGCTTTAATGGACGACCAATATTGGTCAAAACAAGCATCACTCACAATTCTTTCTGAGTTTATCTACAAATATAGTTACATAGAACACGCCAAAATCAGAGGTGCGGATTTACAACATGCTCGTAATGCAGCTAATAATGGTGCTGAATTAGATCAAGAATACTATGAATGTTGCAAACATGGTTCAGAAAATTATCCTCATATCACTCTCTATATTGAACCACTTCTTAAAAAAGGAGGAAAACACGTAATCGAATCTTTCTTTAGATTCTTCTTCCATACAATTAAAGAGAACACAACTGTTGACTTACCATTCAAAAAATATGCTCATAAATTCTTTACTAAGAAAATTAAAGCAAGTAATATCAAAGTTACATGGGAAGACTTTGAAAAGTTTGTTAGATATGTTTTATCACACAAAGAGTATACAGAAGGTAAAAGACAATACATTTGGGCATGCTTAACAGGTTATGCTTACAGATACATAACTAAAGATACAAATGAAATTCGTAAGAAATTAGATGAATTCATCAAAAAGTATAATCTCAAATCTTTTGATGAAGAATGGTCAAAAAGGAATACATGGATTGATTCTCTTGAAAAGAAACTCATACAAGGAATAAAGAGACCAAGAACTTATGCATTAACATTTCTTTCTTACTTGTTAGATGAAGAAATCGAATCACTTAAAGAAAAGATAAACACTAAGAAAGAGTCATCCAAAGAAGGAGTTATAGTTTACAAACGATACAGAATCGATAAAATACCTCAACTAAATCTCTATCATCCATTAATGATGTTTATTCTTGCTTGTTGGAATTTACAAAAATTCGAATATAATGAAGTATATGACAGATTTGAATTCCAAACAAATTATCAACAGTTAGGCAAATATATTGCAAGATATTATCCAAGTGTTGAAAACTACAAATCTTCTTATGTACAACTAAAACGTAACCTTACTATGCTAAAAGAAGCTAATTTAATAGATTTCATTCAATCAGGAAGAAAGCTTACTATTATTGTAGATCCTTATATAATGGATCAACTAAGAGATCTAATCTTTTATGATCCACAAACAGATCTCATATATATCTACAGATTCTTTGAATTGATTCAAAAGAAAAATACAATTGAAAATCTTAAGAAAGACTATGATAAGTCTTACATGACAAATGAAATAGCAATCAAAATTCGTGAAATGCTTAACACTTATGTTAACCTAATATTCTTTGGAGAAGAAGTTGACTACGAATCATACTACAAAATGCTAATCAAATTCCTTACAGATCAAGATATTGCATTATTTATTCAAGAAGATAAAGCATCAGATTTAGCTACTAAACTTCATAAGTATGTTAAACATAACGGAAGAATTAAAGCATCTTTAATTCAAACATCATATGGACAAGTAATCTTTAAAACTAAAAAGAAATCTGAAATCATCAATGAGATTCTCAATCCAAAAGAACCATTAAAGCATATACCATATGCACCTATATCCAATAAGAAAAATGCAATCAAAAGGTTCTATATTATCATGCAAAATAATGTACGTATGATGTTTGCTTTATCAACATATGTAGATTCATTACTTATAGACAAACAAAAATTCAATAATGTTGATAAATTTTCATTGAATATGCAATATTCATTTGTTAATATAATGCAAGAAATAATGTAGAAACCATAAATTCTAAAAGCAGTAGATGAGCATTGTTGATACATTTGATTTATTCGATTCAATAAATAATAGCATATTTTCCAACTAGTTATATAACAGATTAAAGTTTATTCATTTTGAATAGGTTGAATACATTTTCGAATAATTGCTAAAAGAAAGGCATAATGAACAGATATTGATCCTAGAATGATTACAACAAATATGGAGAGGTATGTAACATAATGAAACTGATACAACAACTGAAACCTTTTACGACACGCGTAGAAGTAGTTAAGCTTCCTGTGAAGAATTGTGTTTTATTTGGATTTAGTGAATCTGATAATCATGTCTTTGATGTTGTTTGGAATGATGAAAGTCCAATTGTTGGGTCTTTCGTAGGATTCTTTCCTGCAAATGTCTGTAAGATACATATTCCAACAAGTCAACTTCAGGAAATCAAAAAACGTTATAGTAAGAAACCGATATATCTTAATACATCATTTACAAAATCTCAAAGATCATGTATTGTCGATTTATCTTATGTTACTGATAGACTAAAGAAAAAAGGTTTGACAAAACCTTATCTCAATAGATTTGTTGAGTTTACACAGGATTGTATTAAAAGCCTAACAGAAACATTTGCAAATTATGATTACAAGTATATCTATGATGTAATTGACTTATCACAGATTCCATCAGCATTAAACAAACAAAGTTTAAGAATGTTTAACATTTATCCAATTTTAGCATTATTAGAAAGTGATGAAGCTTTTAAGGATTGGTTTGATGAAACTATAGGTAAGATTTTTGTAACGTTAAAGTTACCTACAAATTCGTATTTAAATGTACTTGTATATGATTCACAACATAAATCTTTTGGAAACATTTCTACTGTGATTCCAAGATTCATCAATCTTCTAAAGCTTATGATACGTGACTCCAAGCAAGATGATGTAGTAGATAGAAAAGTATCTCAGTTAATGAAAAACGTAACAAGATTTGTACCTAATAAAAAGATTCATAGCATTATTAAACAAGACTTAAACTCCTATGCAAATAAGTATCCAGATGAAGTAGTTGTAGCAGATCCTAATAATGAAAATGAAGCTAAAAAGATTTATGCTAAAGCAGTAAAAGCTGTTGTAACTAATGATTCTGATGTAAAAGATGATGAAGTAAATGAAATAATCGAAAATCTTACACAGATTCAAATTGAAAGTTTACAGATACCTGATAAGATTACTAAGGAAGATAAGCTTTCACCAATTCGTAAATCTGTAACACCACCACAAATTGGGAATATTACGGAATCAAGAAAGAAAGCTTTTGAAAATCTCGAAAACTTTGTCAAGATTTATAATGTTTACTTTAAGAGACTTGGTTTCAAAATTTTGTCTGTTGAAAGAAAACCTATTGAAGTAAGGGATATAGCTAAAACAGAACAAGAAGAGTTACTTATAAGAATTGAAGACTTAGAAACAGGTAAGATTCACGAAATTGAATTGCTAATTCCAAGAATCATTGATGATAACTACTTCTATGTTCAAGGCGTAAAAAGAGTTTTAATCCATCAACTATTTCCTCTTCCTGTTGTATCATATAGATCAGGAGAAGTTTTAATTCGTACTAACTTTGCAAATGCAACCGTCACTCTAGAAACTAGATTCAAAACTAAATCATTTTATGCTGTTGTTCTTGGTAAGAAATTACCAGTAATCTTGTTATTCATAATCTATCATGGATCTCTTGGAAATACTTTAAAAGCTTTTGATATCGAATTTGAAGAGTCTGAAAATATTCAAGAATCGTCAACTTACTATAATCTACCTAATGGTAAGCATTTAGTAATTAAGAATTCTCTTCCACCAGAGAAAAAACTATTATTAGATGGTCTCAAACTTGTAAAGAAATGGCCTGAAAATGATACTCTAGAAGAATGGCTTGATGTTTTATCAAATATGATAACTCAACGTTTTGCATCTCAAATACAAGATTATTTGGATAGGTTCATTGATCCTTTAACTTACTATGTATTAGTAACAGAAAACTTACCAGAAACTGTTGATGGTTTATTCTGGTATGCATGTCAACTAGCTTATAGTGGTATTGTTACATCTCAAACTGACTTAAGGTATAGAAGAATCAGATCTGTTGAAGTTTTTGCTTTGTTGATATACAAAAGACTCTATTTTGAATTGTACAAGTATCGCTTACAAACTGAAATGAGTACTGGATCATCTAAGAAAAGCACTATAAAGATTCCAAAAGATGCGATTCTTAAAGATCTTGTTACAACAGATGCTGTTTCGCAATATCAAAATGTTAATGCTATCAATCCTGTTATAGAATCATCTTTCATTACACGTGTTACTTATGCTGGTTATGGTGGTATAAAATCTGAAAATGTTCCAATGTCCATGAGAAACGTTGATCCTACTTACTTTGGCACAATTTGTCCTGTTGACACACCAGAGTGTCTTGATGTTGATACAATTGTTTATAAATATGATGAAACAACACAAACTTATATTCCGACACGTATAGCTGATATTCAAGTGGGTGATAAAATACAAGGATCTGATGGAAAACCGAAAACAGTTGTTAAGAAGTTTTTAACCTACAAAATTGGTTATCTTGTCAAACTAGATGATTCAACTGTAATTATTTGCAGTGATGATCATAGATTTTATGTATATGACACAAAATCAAAGAGAAAGAAATACAAAGTTTTAGCTTTGAAAGATATAATGAAAGATCCGAAACGTTACAAATTTGTTTCACTAAAATAAGAGAGGGAATGATTCATGAATCATAAAACGATAGAATCCATTACACCACTTTCTAAACGTCATATGATAGACATTACCATTGATTCTAATGATAACCTATTCACTATACAACAATCAAGAATTATTACTCATAACTCAGGTAATGCTGGAGCAGTACAACATTTTGCTACTCCAGCTTTAACTGTTAATATAGCTGGCAAACTTGTTTTGAAAGTACCTGATGAAGATACAAACATCTATTCATTAGCAGTTTCACTTAATCCATTTGCATCTTGTAACGATCCAGCAAGACTTCTTATGGCAGCATCACAACAAAGACATGTAATAGCAACAAAGGGTTCTCAAAGGCCTTTTATTTTATCTGGTTATGAAGCGCTTCCTGCGCTTCTTTCTTCGTCAACTTTTGCTATCAAAGCTAAAAAAGATGGTGTTGTTAAATATGTTGATGATGAAATAATTGTTATACAGTATAATGATGGATCAGAAGAAGTTTTTAAGCTTGATCCAAATGGTACAGGACAAGTTAATGTAGCTGTAGAATATGATGTATTGGTTAAACAAGGGGAAAGAGTTAAAGCTAATCAACTTTTAGCTAAACATAAATACTTCTTTGATAATCAAGGAATTTACAAAGCAGGTTTAAGACTTTATACAGTTTTTATGCCATACAAAGGTTTCAACTACGAAGATGGAATTATTATTTCCGAAAGTGTTGCTAAGAAACTTGGTGTTTCGGTTCATATTGAACGCAAGGAGATAGTTGTAAACAAAGATGAAGTTATTTCATTTATTACTCTTGAAAAAGGACGTGTACCAAAAGGAAAGTCATTAGTAATAACCAAACCAAGACAACATCTTTTAACGTATGATGTAGATTTAGAGATTTCATCTGATGCTCTTTCATTTAGTGGTTATACTTTGTATCCATTAAAACATGATGCAGATATTCTTGATATAGAAATATATGCACCATCAGAAGAATTCGTTAAAGAATACTTTCCAGAATTACTCCCATATATTGAAAAGCAAATCCAAGAAGCTAATGAAAAAATTCAAAAGTATCATGAATTAGGTTTGGAACCTGATATATCAACAAAGCTAAAAGCTGATCCGTTTGGTGTTAAATATCAAGGTGAGATACTGAAAGATAAAATTGTTATTCGTTACATATATCGATATGAAAAAGAGACAAAATTAGGTGATAAGTTTGCAAACTTACATGGAAATAAAGGTGTTGTATCAAGAATCATACCTGATGAATTAATGCCAAGAGATCCTGATGGTAAACCATTTGATATGATAGCTAATCAACTTGGTGTTGTGTCAAGGAAAAACCCAGGACAATTACTTGAGATGTACTTTTCAAGAGCATGTCAATATATAACAGATATGATTAAAGAAGAAGTCAAACATGGTTCTTATGATACAGCAATTCAAAAACTTAAAGAGTTTTACTCCGTTGTTTATGAAACAAAACCTAACTTAAAAGCACAGCTTTTACAACAAATTGATGCTTTATCACCTGAAGACAAAAAAGATCTGATTGATGATTTTATAACCAATGGTGTTGTAATTTATTCTCCACCTGTAAATGGTCTAAATCTTGATGATGTTTTACGTGTTTATAAGCATTATAATTGGAAAACAGAAGATTATGTCACATTACCAGAGTTAGGTAATGTAAAATCTAGTTATCCTGTTGCATTTGGTTATCTCTATTGGTTTAAATTGGAGCAATTAGTTGATACAAAAATTAGTGCTAGATCTTATGGTAAAAGATATAAATCAAAAACTTTACAACCTGAAGGTGATAAAGGTGAAAGAGCTCAAAGAGAAGGTGAATTAGATACATGGTCACTTCTTTCATGGGGAGCTGAAAATATCATTAAAGAATTTATGTTTATTCATGCTGATGATATAAAAGCTAAATTTCAAGCAGTTAGACAGATTATGAAGAAAGGTGAAGTTTCTTTAAATGATGTAGAATTGCATACACCTGTTTCAAACAGAATGCTTAAAGCTTTTATAGCTGGTATGATGATAACTGAAGATCTAGACATCTAGGAGGATGATACAAAGTGATTAGTCAAGAATTTCTGAAATTGATGAAAGAGAAGAAGTTAGGATTTGTAATAAGCTCATTAATGCAATTAGCTAAAGATAAGAAATTGCAAAATTATTTGCGTAACATTAATAAAGATCTTATCAAGATGTCCATGTTGAATGCTTCTGATAAAACAATTCAGCAATATCTGGAGAATGTATTCAAAGCACATCCAGAAGTAAGAGAATTTATAGAGCAACATTTAAATCAAGCTTTAGGCATTACAAAACAGATACAAGAAACAGTACAACAAGAAGTTGAGAAATCTTTAGATCAGAAGAATGTAGACGAATCAAATATGAAACGAATCATAAAGAGTATAAGTTTTATTATTACAGGATGGATTCTTCTTTACTTTGTTACAAGAAAAGTAAGTCCAAAAGACATCTATGATGAAATCAAGGATAAGATATCTAATAACGAGTTGAATCTAAAAGATAAGATTCTAATAACTCTTGGAAACCTATTTATTCTAGCTGGTATTTCATACCTAGCACAAACAGCTTTAACAAAAGTTATCAAGTAAGTATTTTTAGGGGAGTACTCTTATGAGTACTCCCTTTTACACTTTTGAACTTTAGCTTGAATACACTAGATAAAAGAGAGGTTTAGAGATGGAAGCTTATATCGAATTTTTGAAAAACGCTGCAAAAAGTAAATTTGGTTCTTTAACGGAATCTGTTGATCAACAATTATCACCAATGATACCTGTTGATAATGATGAAAAATCTTATCCTGAATTTGAATGGTTTTATGGTGATGATTCTGTTGATGAAGACATTATAGAAGATATGAATGATGCTGATGTTATAAGAATTCTTAGAAATCCAAACATATCACTTAGAGATGTTTTTGATTACGTTTATAAGATACTTATTGATGAAGATGATCTGAATGAAGAGTTATCAATGAAACTTGTTGCAATTGCTCTTGAAAGATTTTTCGAAGAGCTTTCAATAGATCATATATACACAATCGATAAACCTTATCAACTTTTCTTCACAATATATCACTATATGTTTGTAACATATACAATTCAACAACTTGCTTTAGCTATACTTATGTTTTACATAATTAAACATAAAGAACACAGACAACAAATTCTTTTTCCTTATCTCACTTCTTTCAAACAAATCACATTAAACAATGAAAAGTCAATTCTTGCTTTGCTTACTTTATTTAAGTATGTTCCTTGTGATGAAATTTTATCTGTTGTAGATTACGATGATGATTTCATAGTTTACTTTCAAACTTTTATGAAAAAGTTATCCCAGGATGCAACTACTTTACAGTTATTTGGAATTGATGTAGAAGATTTTAGAGTTCTTTTGCCTTACTTAATAGAAGATGCTAATACAATTCGTGCTCTTTATACGAAACTTATTTTTAATCAACAGATAGGTGAATATTGTAAGTTTTGTGTTTTACATTGTTTAACTGAACCAAAAGAGGAATCATAAAAAATGACTCTGCCAAGTGTAGATGAATTAACTGTATGGTATAAATATGTAGCAACAATGACCTTTGTAAAAAGAAGTTATCAGCATTTTAAACATTCTATTTATGAGAAAAAGTATCTGTTTCTTAATGCAAAAGCTCAGATTCATGTTGTTCCTTTTTATTTTCATCCTACAGGTATTTATTATCAACCTATATTTGATTTTGATAAATGTAATAATAAACTTGAAATACTTGCTTTTATTGATACGATTTTATGTACAAATGGTATCAAAGAAAATCAATGTTTTATAGAGCTTTCACCACATGGGATACATGTAGGATGTAAATATGCATTTGGTCCTATATCTATAGATGATATCAGAAAAATTAGAAATTATGCTAGGGAGACATTTTCCAATAAATTTAAACATCTTGATGTAGTATCATCAATTAGGCTAATGGCAATCAGCAGAACACCAAGTTATTTAAAAAATAAAAGAATGTTTGCATTAGAAGTGAGTAAGTTCAAAAGATCGAATTTAAAAGGTCTTAGAAAGTTACAAGATGATCTAAAAATTATTACATCATCTATTTTTGAAGATCAAGTAAAGCATTATCTCTTTCTCAAAGGAATTAAGATTATAGATGAAGCTCCTAAATATGTGTTGGATGCTTTGACTAGAGGATAATATGATGAAGACAGAACGACAATCATTTGTATCGGAATCTATAAGCTACCCTTTAGTTTTAGTTGAACCTGTTGAAGTTGAACAATTTAGTCAAGTTTATGTTAAGGTGAATCATGACGAATATGATATATACATCAGAACTGAGCCATCTAATCCTGTTTCTAGATTAGACAAATTTACATATAGTATTAAGATACTGAATATGGATCAGAACAAAGTCGAAATCTTTATCACAATTGATCATAAGTTTAAACCTTTTAAATCTGTTATAAGAAAGACTATTCATGTGACCAAGAAATCCGAACAACCAACATTTATATCTTCTATATCATCAGATAGAAGTTATTTTGGAGAGTAATCATGGTAGATAGCACATTTCCATTCCCTGCAGAAACAACGGAGACATTACTTACAACATTAGGTCTTAAACTAAATGGATCATATATAGCTTTTCAGTTTAACTTAGTAAAAGATGTATGGGGGTGTATAAAAGACTTTACCTCATTTCCCATTTATATAGAATCTGATAAATCCTATATTCTAAGAGATGTTAAACCTTTATCAAGATCTTATGCTTTCATTCAAAAAGGTAATATAGGAGTTATAGGTTCACATATCTTTACAGATAAACAAGTTTTTTATACAGATGACTATAATCTTATAGTTATTGATCATAAAATGATTCATATTCGTTATAATGATTCATATCTAAAAGCCAATCAAGATTCTCTTGAATTTATACCTTTAAAGAGTAAATCAGATACTATCAAACTGATTTATAATGATGATTCTCTTTATGTTGCATATGTTAATTCTGATGAATCTTTTATAGTTGTTAATGACAAGAAAGTTAATATCATACCTAGAGATATTCATAGTATATTTGTAGATCACAGATATATATGTATTCCTACCGAACCGGATCCTATCAGCAAGATATTGTGTATTGATAGATTTACGGGAGATATAAATCTCTATGCACTTCCTGAGCTAAGTGGATGGCCACCTTTTGATAACCTAGTTGTGTATGATAAATATTGTATTATACCAACACATGGTTACATTGTTGATTTCGAAAATCATAAAGCAACTAAACTCTTATCAGAATTCTGTCTGCCGATAGTTATAAATGATAAACTTTATATAGCATATCCTGAAATTTTGACTGAAGATTCCGAATTTACAACATATAGAACTGCGATTAAATCAGTTGATTTGCTTGAAATGGATCAAGACATCACTTTTACAAAAGAAGATATTGAAATTACTTCTGTATCGACTAACTACCAAAGTAATTTGAATTCAACAAGTATGACTGTACATCAAACCTCTTTAATGGATTATGTGAGGCATAAATATGATGAAATAGAACGTTTGAACTTTCAAAAAGATTCAGTTAAGTCTTTTAAACTCTCAATTAATGATGTTGATCTACCCGTTATAGACTCTTTTTTCTTTGCTATCGGTAAACTTAAGTTTATTTTAGATAATGATGAATCTGTTGAGATTGATGCCGTTAATGTTAAGTCTATATCAGATACAAGTGCTATAGCTTATGATAAGGATTATAAAGCTCTAGTTGTTAAATCAGAATCTTATATAATTCCTGACATTAACAATGCTGAGCAGAAATGGAGTTTTAAAGCAAAAGGTGGGCGTCTTTTGTATTCGGCTCTTAGGCCTAACACAGTAATTTCTTTTTCATCATTCAAAAAAGATATTATTGATTGTAGTATATCTGGTGTTATTGAAGAACCAGGAAAACCATGTTTTCTAAAGCTTATGTACAATGATAAAGTATATACAATACAAAAACCTTGTATTCCAGAACCAACAACTATATATTTTGCAAATGCTTTTCCATCAATTTTAACTCCCTATTTTCTTTTCAATCAAGAATATAAAATCTACTCATATGACGTCTTATCTATCGCTGTTGCTCAATCTACATGGTTCATCAAACCAGAAGTATATACATATGATAATTATGAAAAAATTATGTTTAGTGTTGATGATATACTCATCGGTGATTACGACAATCCATCATACATGATACATTGTTCAGCACTTATAGATTTTGAGGAAAGTAACACTTTACAACTTTACATTAAATCCTTTAATTCTGAAGAATATAAATTATTGGATACATTTCAAACCATTCATTTTCCAACTCATTTGATGAAAAGTTACTATAATTACAATTTAGAAGATGATCCAACTGTTATATCATACATTGATCATGGAGTACTGTATCGATTTAAGCGCGATCTTAAGACAAATAAAGTTACTCGCCTTCTTGAAGAACGTTATGATGGTCCTATGATGCGAATTGATCACCCTCATTTTATTTTTACTAGTTTGAAAATCTTCGATAGAGAAACAAAAAAACTTATATATGAACTTGATGGATACTCTACTTCTTGCGCATCATTACATGGTAGTAATGTATATGTTGCTGAACATAATGAGCGTACGTTAACTATAACAAAAGTTGATAAGACATCATCAACCATTATGAAACAGTGGACTTTTGATGTTACGTCTGATTCAACAGAATCCGTAGAATTTTTACATTGTGAGATAATTGGAAAGTATTTATTCATTACTTTAAAATCAGATATAATTGTTTTCGACATAGATAATGAAACTAAGCTTATTCACATTAAACGAGATGATATAGGTGATAATCAATATGCAATGAATCAATTGCTTTATTGGAATAGATTATCCATCGATAATACTGTTAAACTTTATACCGGATCGGGTCGAATTACTATAGACTTTACAAATAAGAAATGGTATGTCGAAAAATGTAAGGTTAATAGTAGTGATTTTTCATATTTCTTTGTTTCTGCTCGTATTAAAGATAATCAAGAACAGTTTCTTATCTATGCTTTAGAAAGACAATCATGGAGACTTGTTTTAAAATCACATTTACTTTTAACAGATGGTGATACAACATGGGAATTCAAAGCTTTTAATGATGATGGGTCTATATACGTGACTCAACAAATAGCATGTGATACACCAGAAGTGCTTGATGTTTGGGGTAATACTTGTGTTGGAAGTTATTCTCAGATTTTCAAAATGGCAGGAGATGTAAGTTTATATGTAGATTTTGATAATCTAAAAGAATTGGAACATGATTTCTACTCACTGAAGCAATCAAATATAGATATTACATTTGAAGAGTTAGCATCAGGATCATTCACAACATAAGGAGTTTGAAATGGTGTATTCAAGCACATACAAAACAGTTTACAATTTAATTCTTGAGCAATTATTGCAACGTTTAGATCTAACAAGAGTTAATGATGAAGTTTATCTTGAACAACAACTTCAACATGTGTTAAAACCTTTCAATAATGACTTTAAAGAGCATTATAATCGTGAATTAGAATTTGATATATCATATGATGCTGATAAAGCTTCTCTTGTTCTAAAAGCTAAGAATGTGTTATCAACTGCCTGTTTATTTCGGTCTATTGAAGACATATGGGAATTCTATGATCCAGATGATGATGTTTTTGATGATGGATTTTTACGTGTTTATGAAAAAGACAAAAAAATTTATGTGATTGATTATTTAGGGGATGACTCTTAAGAGTCATCCCCAGAATCTCTTGTCAAAACTGTATAAGAACTCAAATCATACATATCATCGACTTTTCTTAACTTTCGTAAAGCAACCGCTTCACCATAGACACTTTTAAGAATTTGGAAGATTGGATGTTCATGAAGTCTGTCTTCTGGACAATATCTTGTACACCATCCTATATTAGGAAAATCTCTGTAAGGTTCCACTGTAGAGTTTTTGAGTGATACAAGATCCATACCAAAACCAAAGAACCACTTATCATGAAGCTCTTCTGGAATCCTATATAGATAATGATCAACTTTTGTTGGGTCTTTAGTAATGATAGCAAGAGTCACTATATCATGATACGGAAATCTTAATTTCAGAATTTTGACTACATCTTCGAATGTTTTACCTGAATCACAAATAACATCAACTACAAGAATACGATTTACATGAAAATCTTTACGAGTAGAGTTAACTAACAAAGGATACAGAAAAACATTAGCAGCTTTTGGAATAGGTATAACCATGCTAAAAGACGGTACTTTTTTCCAGATATAGTTATCAAGTTTTTCTACTATTTCTTTGTATGTCAACCATTCAAAATCAACAACCTTATTCATTAATCCCTCCTCTTGAATTTTGTTATTGTTGATCTATCTTGAGAATAAGATTTATACCATCTATATAAATCTTTTGCATTTAAGTACCATTTAGATTTAAGTGTTTGAGCATAAGGATGGTTCTCAAATCTTTTGCTGGGTAGAATACTTAAGATATGGGATTCACGTGCATATCCAAATTTAGTATCAGAGATGAATAATCTGGATGTTAGTGTAGGATCTATGCTATAAAGAATGTTTAGGCAAGCAATAGTATCCTGACTGATTGGTTTTGAAGGAGAATCTTTTGTGATTTTTACTTTCTTCAATTTTGATGATGGAATTTGTTCTGTATGATAAGCAAATAACAATTCATTACTAGTTTGAACTTCAGAAACAAAAACATACTTAAGATTAAACTTCCTGCAAAAGTGTACTAATGTATCTTGTAAAGCTAAAGTTGTGAGATAAAAATAAAAGTTGTTGTAAGAATCCTTATCAAGCAATCCTTTGAAGAAATTACGAGTTTCAACTTTGATATAGATTATATCCTCAATTTTTGGGACTAAAACAACAAAAGATGGACATTGTTTTAAAATGTAGTCTTTGAGCAAATGATACATTCCATATGTGAAAGGGGTTAGATGTACGACAAGTTTTGATAAAACATTGTCTAGATGGTGAAGACGCTGTTGTTCATCACTTAATGTTTCATAAATAGGAAAATATTTCTCGTCAAGAATATGTGAAAAATCAAACATATGAATCAATCCATATCTATATAGAGGCATTGTTCTTTTTTGTTGTTTGTAATCTAACAACATTTCTGCTGTATGAAGACCATAATCTACAGCTAATAGATTGTTATATTGTAACTTGATTATAGTCTGATTAATCTGTTTACTAATTTGCTTAAGAGATGGTACAAACTTTTTGCTTTTCTTGTAAAATCTCAAGGATGTCTGATAAAAATTACCAATTTTGATATTGAAATCCATTCTTTTATCTGATTCCTCTTGATAGTGTATATCAACACGAACTCGATTTTCTAATACTACTGATGATGATTCTTTGTTTTTGATAATAACATGCAGGATATGTAAATAACGTTTTAATCCGAGAACGATTCTATCCTTAACCACTTTTACATCTTCCATATCTCCCTCCTTTTGTTGATTTGAATAGATGAGTGGTAACCTTACAGGTTACCACTCCACTTCAGAATTCCATAAACCTCTATAACAAGATAAAGAAAACTCATAAACATTAGACCATATTGTTTTGTGAGATAGTTGTAAACGATAAAAAGAAGTGAAGCTACTGATGATATAACAAATCCTTCTGTGGGATGCTTATCAGCAGTTAACAACATACCAAGAATTCCAATTATGACACAAATCCATTCAAAGATAATTAAATAAGTAGGTCGTTTCATGATTAATCCTCAAAGTATTCTTTTATGAATTCCGGATAATACTTAGGATTCATAATTTTTCTTGGTAGATAAGAAATTGCAGATGATTTCGGTGTTTCTTTGAATTCAACGTAAACGTCTGTGATAAATCCTTTATACTTTGGTGAAACACTATGTATGATACCTAGAAGAATGATACCTAAGTAAAATGACATATCTTCTGCAGTAGTACTTTCAACATTAAGACAGGTAACATGACTTTGAGTTGATGCTACAACAATATCATTAAGCATATGAAAACATCCTTTTTCCTTTGATAAACTTAATTTGTTAAACATATCGTAAATAGATTCTGCGTACTTATGGAATGGTCTTGCTAAAATTAGCTTATGATCCAAATATATGTCAATAAATTGTTTGAATGAATCCAGTAGAGTGTAATCTATCAACATACGTGTTTTATTGTTAATAAAGCCTTTTATATTAGCTATAATTGTAACTGTATGACCATGAAGATTTCTACATTTTGGTTTGTATGGTTGAGGAAGATCCTGTGTTGGTACAAGATGTGCTATATGAGCATGAAATTCTTTAGAAATGTGGCTAAAATGTCTCATACTAACCTCCCTGACAAAAAGTTTTTCTATCAATTTTATATAAATGTTTCTTATTTCAACAACATGAACCTTACTGTATGTGGATCTTTGGTTTTGATAATGATTCTGTTATCAGTAATTGTAACATCATTTATAAGAGATCTATTATGTCTGAGTTTTCTTTTAAGCATTTTGTGTACAACATAAGGTTTCGTTGTGAACCATCTAGAAGTGTATAGAATCATTTGATCTGATATAATTTCAATCTTTGTTGTAAATGCTGGATAGAGTGGTAAGAATTCAAATGCGACTTGTTTGAAAACTTTGATACTTGTATTTGAGTAACCTAATTTTAAAAGTTTTCTATCTATATCTTTCAATCTTGTGATGTTGAAGAACTTTAACATCTCTTCTATTAAAGGTTTTGTAATGAACCTTAAACCTTTCTTACTTAGTACTACTTGATTATCTTTAATTGCATTCATATAAACAGCTTTAGGAAGCTTGAATCTATAAGTTAACTCATCTAACTTTTCAAATTTGAAATAGTGACTTGCTCTTAAGATAACAAATAACGTTTTCTTATACGTTTTATTTAGAACAGAAAGCCTTATATAACTATTGTCAATCAAAGTTGGTTTCTGAAGGAAGATCAAGAAAGTTATAAAACGATTTACATCTTTCTTGGAAGGATAGCCTGCAGATGTAAATCTGATGTTGTTAATGAATTCATGTAAGCCAAACATAATCTCCTCCTAAATAAAATGATGGATGGACTTACCTCAGAAATGGTAAGTCCATCCATTGAGATAATTAACCAGCATCAAAAACATATCCAATATCATTAGCTTTTACTGGTGGTACTTCTTTGAAATCTATATCAAATTCAAATTTTGGATGAAAGTCTCCATCACCATCTGCCATAAAACATACATATCTTGATTGACCAGTTTTACCAAGTGTCTCCATGGTTTTAAGCATTGAAAGAAAGTGTGGAATCCATCTTTCTTCCATCTTAACTTTGATTGTGAATTCCTTTTCCATGTTAACTCCTATAAATCAGTTTCAATGAAATCTTTTTCTGTTAAGTTTATGACATTTTCAATTCTTGTACTGCATTTATACCATTTATCATTCTTCTTTATAAAAAGTGTTACATTACAATCTGCAACTGAATCTCCATCGCCTTCATGTTCGCCTCAGT
>Ga0256836_1000025_pt1 | contig 124808 bp, 144 predicted proteins | sample 4561380metaG_FD_185974 | JGI IMG/M metagenome (GOLD analysis project Ga0256836, IMG submission 185974) | Hydrothermal vent microbial communities from Guaymas Basin, Mexico - 4561-380 | ecosystem: Environmental > Aquatic > Marine > Hydrothermal vents | place: Mexico: Guaymas Basin | collected...
GTGTTTTTTTTAATAGATAAATAACTTTTATTCTTCTATGTACCCTTACATCTCTCTCTTTTTTTAACAACTCCTCCAACTCTTCTTTACTCTCTTTGATTAATCTATCATATCTTAGTATTCCCATCTTGTTATTATATCAAAGTAAAGTTATTAAATATCTTAGAATTGGTATTATGCCAAATTTATCAATAACGAGCATTTGCAAATTGACAGACATTTATCCATTTTTACTGACAGTGTAACTGACAGTAGCTCTGAAAGTATCAAATAACGGGAAGTGGTAACAAGTCCCGTTGTCTCCACCATTTATTAAATTCCTTGTATTAATTTTGTATTTATGATTGCGAATTTTTAGCTACTTTTCTTAATTATAAAATCCTTTTGATTTATATCTATCTATTTTACCACCAACTAAGGATTTGTTCGTTTATATCGTTTGATGAGTGTTTTAACATATGATATATATATTTGGCAAACATATCTGTTTCAATGTTTACTTTTTGATGAAGTCTGTAATATTTAAAAAGAGTATTTTCAAACGTGTGAGGAATAATTGTAAGTCTAAACCTATCATTCCATACTTCATTTATCGTAAGACTTACCCCATCTATTGCAATACTTCCTTTTGAAGCGATATATTTCATAATTTTAAGGTCTGTTTTTATAATTACGTCGTAAGAATTTGAATTTTTTTTAATTTCAAGCACTTCTCCAATAGCGTCAACGTGTCCTTGAATAAGATGTCCATCAATTCTATCTCCGAATCTAAGAGCCGGTTCTATGTGTATGTATTTTCCGGGGGTATAATTTTCAAGAGGAATTATTTTTTGAGTTTCAGGTGAGAGTTCTACTTCAAATCCGTCTTTATAAGTTTTCGTAGTTGTAAGACATACTCCGTTTATTGCAATACTATCTCCAATTTGTGGGATATATTTGCTGATTACTCTTAGTTTATTGTTGCTAAAACTTTTTACTTTTGCAATTTCTCTAATTAGTCCGTTAAACACTAAAATACTCCTCAATTAATTCTCTAACAACATCTATTTCTTTTACTTCGTTTATTTTGCTTCTAAATTCACTTGCTTTTTTAAGACCTTTTGAATATGCATGAGCGTGTTTTCTAAATAAAATTACTCCATATTCTCCGTAAAAATTTATCATTTGATTAAAATGTTCAAGTATTACTTCTTTTTTCTGCTGTAGGGTAATTTCTCCTTCTTGTTTCATTTCAAGAAAAATCCAAGGTTTTCCAACCGCCCCTCTTCCAATGCTAACGCCTCTTGCTCCTGTATATTCCATTACATATTTCGCTTTTTTATAATCGGTTATATCTCCGTTTGCGATTACGGGTATTTTTACAGCCTCTATTCCCTTTTTTATTTCATTATAATTGGCATTTCCTTTATACATCTGCTTAACCGTTCTTCCGTGAATTGTTAAAAATACAATTCCCAAATCTTCCAATAACTTTGCTCTATCTTCTACCACACTTTTATCAAATCCAAGTCTTATTTTTGCACTAACGGGTTTTTTTGAAGTTTTTATAATTGTGCTTACTATCTCTTTTAAAAGCCCTTTGTTTTCATCTTTTAATAACACTCCGCCAAAGCCGCTTCTTCTTGCTTTATTTACCGGACATCCGAGGTTTATATCAATTCCGTTAATCCAAGGGGTTTCGTTTATAATTTCAACGGCTTTTTTTGCGTTTTTCGTGTTATTTGCGGCGATTTGAACGAAATAAGGCTTTTCAAGTGGGGATTTTTCCATCATTTTTTTTGTTTTTTCGTTATTATAAACTATTGCGTTTACATTTGTCATTTCAGAAAACGTCATATCACAGCCAAATTTTTTAACAACGCTTCTAAATGGTAAATCCGTATATCCGGCAAGTGGAGCCAGAAAGAAAGCTTTAGACGGTAGATTGAATGTATTCATCAATTTCCGCCTTAATACCGGCAATTCTAAGTTTTAAGAAAAATTCGAAATATTTTAAATCGTTTTCTTCTATTATCTCTTTTGCTAAGTCTAGGTGTTCATATTTAAGTGCTAAATAAGCATAACCCCATTTTAAAGGTTTAATAATTTCAAGTTCTTTGTCTGGATTTTGGGTTTGGTATAGATTTTTTGCTATATTAATTTCTTCTTTTGGTGTTAAAGTGGTTTTTTCTAGGAGTTTTGTTAAATTTTCGTCTTTTATATGAGATAATATAATTTCTAAAGTAATAGGGTAGTCATATTTTAATATTTCATCTATCGGAGCTTCTTTTGCCCATATGTAAAAGGCTTCTTTTTTAAGTTCTTCGTTTTTAAATTTTTTTAAAACCTCTTTTGCGTATGAAGGGTCTTTTTTTAGTCTGTTTTTTACATTTAAAATAAACCAAGGATTATCTTCTTTTAATTTGTATTTATCTATTTCTACAATTTTGCCTTTTTTTAATTTATCTAAATCTTCTAGTAATTCGAATCTTTCTATTTTTTTCGGTTTAATTTCCAAACCTTCAATGAGGGAAATAAAACTGTTTAAATCTTTTAATATTTTAGGTTCTTTAATACCGTCTTTAAAAAGTAAACGAGATTTTATATTTTGATGAAGTATTTGAATATCTTTTTGAATGTTTTTTTTAAATAAGTATTCTTTTAAATTCAAAAAGCTAAAAAACAATAAAGAAAAGAGGTAAAAAGCGAATAAAAACAGTCCTACCCATAGAGCGTTTTGTAAACTGATATCAGTTCCAAGCAGATGAAATGTGGTAACAGAATTTTTTTCTATATAAACGAAAAGAACAATTAAAGAAATAAAAATAATACTGAATAAGGAATATTTTTTCACTTTATTTTCCTTCTTTTTCTAAAATTTCCCTACATATTATACAATATTTAGCGTGGGGTTTTATTTTAAGTCTCTCTTCTTGAATTTTATCTTCGCACATTTCACAAATTCCGTATGTTCCTTCTTTGATTTTTTTTAGAGCTTCGTTTATTTCTTCAAGCTCTTTTTTTTGATTAAGGTATATTTGAAAATCTCTGTTGCTGTCCATACTTGCGGTTGCAAAGTCTGCATCATCGTTAATTTCGCATTTGTTGATATCGGAAATTTCCGTTGATAGATTAAATAAGATTTTTTCAAGTTCGGCTTTTCTTATTAAAAGCATTTCTTTAAACATTTTATATTTTTCCATACTTTTCTCCTTTTTGTTTTTATTTATGATACGGATGATTGTTTTTTATGCTTAAACCCCTGTAAATTTGTTCGAATAAAACGAGCTTTGCAATTTTATGACTCATAGTGAGTGGAGAAAGAGAAATATTTACGCCCTTTTTTTTAAATTTTTCATCAAATCCGTAAGCTCCCGCTATAAAAAAATTTACTTTCGATTTATCTATTAATTTTGCAAATTCGAAACTATCGATTAGTTTCCCTTCCGGAGTTAGAATTATATTGAATCCGTCTTGAGTATATTTTTCAAAAATTTTGGAATATTCGGATTTAGGGTTTTTTGTTTTTGAGAGTTTGTTTGAGTAGAGAGTATGGTTCATAACCTTTGCAAAAGGTTTGGATTTTTTTATAAATTCGTTTATTTCCTTTTGAAAATCCTCTTTTTTCTCAATTGAGAAGACGTTAATTTGCATATATCGCTTCCTACTACTTTGAATTTTGACGGAATTTTATCATAAATTTTAACGCCTCCTATTATAGCTACCGGATGATAAGAAAATTTTATCAAATTTATAATTTTTTTTCCTAAGATATTTGAGGTTTCTTTTGTAGAGGTGGGTTTATACGCTCCAAGTCCTATATAACTTAAAGGAAAAGCATTTGCCTCTTTTATTTCTTCTTTATTATGAGTTGATAGTCCTACTGTTTTATTTTCTTTTCTTAAAAATTCTATTACTTCTTTTTTTGATAGGTTCATTTTATTTGAAAGTTCTTCCAAGTCCTCTTGCCCTATATGAATTCCATCTGCAAATTCTAAAAGTTTAATTTCATCATTAATAATTAAAGGTTTTTTCCAATATTTTCTAATCTCTTGAATTCTTTCTCTTTTTTCTTCAAGAGAAGAGTTTTTGTCTCTGTATTGAAGAATTTTTGCTTTTAATCCTTTACTTGTTTTGCAAAAATCTTTAATTGATATATCATACTTTTTTAAGGTGTCAAAATCCAAAAGGGCATAAAGAGCCATTAAGATACCTTTTTAAGAGTATATTTTAAAAGATTTGCGATAGTGTCTTTTAACTCAACCCTTTTTACAACCATATCTATAAGTCCGTGTTCAAGTAAAAACTCCGCTCTTTGAAAGCCTTTTGGTAAATCCTCTCCGATAGTCTGTTTAATAACCCTTGGACCCGCAAACCCTATAATAGCTCCGGGTTCCACTATAATAAAATCTCCTAAAAACGCAAAACTTGCACTAACTCCACCGAATGTCGGGTCTGTTAAAATCGAAATATAAGGTAGGTTATGTTCGGCTAAACTTGCAAGGGCAGCAGATGTTTTTGCCATTTGCATTAAGCTAAACGTACTCTCTTGCATTCTAGCTCCGCCTGAAGTTGAAACAATTACAAGTCCTTGATTTTTTGCAATAGCCCTATTTACTGCTCTTACTATCTTTTCACCTTCGACACTTCCGAGACTACCACCCATAAAAGCAAAGTCAAATACCACAAGTTGAGTATCAATTCCGTTTATTTTACACTCTCCACTGATTACTGAACTTTTTCTACCGGTTTTTTTGTAGTTTTCTTCTATTCTTTTTTTGTAGCTTTTTTTATCTACGAAGTTTAAAGGGTCGTTCGGTTCAAGGTTTGTGTCTGTTTCTATAAATGTCCCCTCATCTGCTAAAAGCTTGATTCTATCCTCCGCATTCATTCTAAAGTGGTATTCACATTTAGGACAGGTGTTTTGTTCTTTTTGAACTTCTTTATAAAAGCTAATCGCCCCGCACGCCGGGCATTTTATCCATGTATTGTTTTTTTCTGGTTTGCTAGGTTGAGTTTTTTTAAACTTTTTTAAAAAATCGCTAAATCCCATTTTTATTCCTTTATGATGCTTAAAACTTCTTCCAAATACTCTTTTTTAGGACTCATAATAATTAAATCTTCTTCAAAATGCCAAGCATACTCTTGATTATAAAATTTTGCTGCCGCTATATCGAATTCTCTAATTTCGCCTTTATAAATAACTGCTTTTGCGAATTCTCCGTAGCATAAAGATAAACTAAGAGCCCCTGGTGCTCTGAATTTTAAATTATGGTTACATAGTTTTTGAACTATATCCGGATTTTGATACGCTTTTTCGAAAATAATAACATCATGTCTATAGTTTGCTGCAAAAGGCTTTCTAAATAGGTTTTCGAATTTTTTACCGTTTTTATCTCTTACAAAATAATCGCCGTTGCTAAGGTTTACCACTACACTTGCTTCATTTTCTAGATATATGCTGCATCCGAAATACGGAATATGGTTTGATACGTTATAGCTACCGTCAATCGGGTCGATTATGATTTTTTTATCTTTTCCATTATCGATAAATCCAGCTTCTTCACTTAATATATTTCCGTATTCGCTTAAGGCTTTTATAAATATTTTTTCTGCGATAAGGTCTATATTTAAACTCCTATCTCCACCAAATCCTATACCTTTTTCTTCAAAAATATTTTCTTCTTCGTGCAAAGCTCTTATAATTTTTAAACTTGCACATAGTGTTGCGTCTATAAAACTCATTTTTGACCTTTCGGAATTAATGTTCCCCAATTTATTTTACTAAAGTTTTCATCGTATACGCTAGGAGTACCTCTTGCTCCGAGTTCCATTACCGCTTTTCTTGAGTTTGCTAGTTCTTTATCGATTTTTTCCTTTTCTTCTTTTGATAGGGTTTTGTTAAAAGCGTTTACTTTTTTGATTATTTCTTGTTTGTTTCCGGTTAACACCTCTTTAAATCTTTTCGCTTTTTCTTCGTTTGTTTTAGCTGATAATATATAATAACTCATAGCTTTTGCGTCTTTATGAAAAGATAAAGGGAATAAAATTACATGAACTTTGTAGTTTTTTTCTAGATTTTCTTTTGTTTTAGCTTCCATTAATCTACAGAAAGGACATTCCGGGTCGGTTACAAGATATAAGTCTTTTTTCCCTTTTCCGAATGTAAACATAATTCCGTTTTCAACTATTTTTTTACTACCGGTAAAAGGATATTTAGGTTTTAATTCTTCTTTTGTTTTATTGTTTATTACTCTTCCTATGATAGTGTATTTTTTATCTTTTGTTATGAAAATATCTCCGCTACCGTTAGGGGTTTGGATAGTAATTATATAAAAATCTTGTTTTTCGACACCTTTTACTTTTACTCTTCCTTTATTTATTAATTGTTTTAAAGCCGGATTATCGTAAATTACACTCTCTTTTAAAATCGAATGAGCTTCCGAAAACGTTAATAATTTATCTCCTGCAAATAAACTTACGACGACACTTAAAGATAAGACGATTTTTTTCATTATTACTCCTTGATAGTGTTTAAAATTTTTTCCACAATTTCTTTTGGATTTTTTGCTTTATAAATTGGTCTTCCAACTACTATGAAATCCACTGAATTTTCTTTTGCGGTATTTATATCGGCAACTCTTTTTTGGTCATCCACATCTTCTCCAAATGGTCTGATACCAGGAGTAAGAGTGATAAAATCTTTACTTGTAACATCTTTTATTTCTCTACTTTCCCATACGCTACATACTACTCCGTCAAGCCCGGCTTGATAAGAAATTTTTGCAAACTCTTTCGCTTTATTTTTAATCGTATCGTTGTAAATTTCTCTAAACTCGCCTTCACTAAAACTGGTAAGTGCAGTTACGGCAAGCACAAGGGGTCTATTTTGAAATTTTGAAATTCTATCCATTATTTCACTCATTGCTCTTTTTCCGGCACTTGCATGAATATTAAACATATCAACCCCAAGTTTTGCTATCTCTTCGGCAGCATCCGCCATAGTGTTCGGAATATCATAAAGCTTTAAATCAAGGAAAATATTATAACCTAAGTTTTTTAATTCAACTATAAATTTATTACCGTCTCTTATATAACTTCTAAATCCGACTTTAAGCCATAAATCATTTGAATACTCTTTTAATTCATTGGCTAACTTTAAATTCTCTTCTTTGCTTGGATTATCAAGTGCTATACATAATTTCATTTATCCACCTTTGGTAACGTAATTCCCTCTTGACCGTGATATTTTCCGTTTTTGTCTTTATAGCTGATTTCGCACATTTCATCATCTGCTCCAAGGAATATAAGTTGGGCTATTCCTTCGTTTGCGTATATTTTTGCAGGAAGTGGGGTTGTGTTTGAGATTTCTATAGTAATATGTCCTTCCCATTCCGGTTCAATCGGGGTTACGTTTACTATAATTCCACATCTTGCGTATGTACTTTTTCCTACACAAATAGCCAAAACGTCTCTTGGCATTTTAAAATATTCAACACTTCTGCATAGTGCAAAAGAGTTGGGAGGAATAATGCAGTCTCCTTTTGTTTTTACGACATTTTTTTCGTCAAAATTTTTAGGGTCAACTATTGTAGAGTTAATGTTCGTAAAAACCATGAATTCATCGCTGACTCTTATATCGTAGCCGTATGAACTTACTCCGTAGCTTATGGTGTTTTTTCTAATTTGTTTTTCTTCAAACGGAGTTATCATTTTAAACTCTTTTGCCATACGTCTAATCCATTTATCGGATTTTACACCCATTTTGTTCCTTTATAATCTCTTTGGTTAAAATTGTAACAAATTTATGTTATTATTTTAAATACAATAGCTATAAAGGAGATATAATGGATTTAAGAGAGCTAAAAAAGCTTCTTGAAGCGTTTGATAAATCCAATACGAATATTTTGGAACTTGAAACGAATGAATTTAGAATTTATCTTGATAAATCCGTACAAGCAGCACAATCAGTTGTATCACTGCAACCCCAAATTGATTCTAAATCGGTAAAACAACCGATAGTTGCTAATACGGAATCTAAAAAAGTGGATTGTGAAGAGGGAGAAATTATAGCATCTCCTATGGTGGGAACATTCTATCAAGCCCCAAGTCCGGACAGCCCTCCTTATGTAAAAGTTGGAGATAAGGTTAAAAAAGGTCAAACTTTATGTATTATCGAAGCTATGAAAATTATGAACGAACTTGAAGCGGAATTTGATTGTGAAATTTTAGAAGTATTGGTAGAAGACGGTCAGCCTGTGGAATTCGATACGCCTCTTTTTAGGGTAAAAAGGGTATAAATGAAAAGAATTCTTATAGCAAATAGAGGAGAAATTGCATTAAGGGCGATAAGAGCTATCCACAAACTTCAAAAAGAAGCGGTATGTGTATATTCAAAAGCGGATAAAGATGCGATTTATCTTGAGTTTGCGGACGGAGCGGTGTGTGTAGGACCGGAAAGAAGCTATGAGAGTTATTTAAATATTCCGGCTATTATTACGGCAGCCGAAATAACGGAATGTGACGCTATTTTTCCCGGGTATGGATTTTTAAGTGAAAATCAAACTTTTGTAGAGGTTTGTAAAGCTCACAATATCGCTTTTATAGGACCTAGTCTTGAAGTAATGGAGCTTATGTCTGATAAATCTAAAGCCAAAGAAGTTATGAGAAAAGCCGGGGTTCCGGTAATTCCCGGAAGCGAAGGAGCTATAAAAGACGTAGAAGAAGCTAAAAAAGTAGCACGTGAGATTGGATATCCTGTAATACTAAAAGCCGCAAGTGGTGGTGGTGGAAGAGGTATGAGGGTAGTTGAGAATGAGAGTTATCTTGAAAACGCATATCTTGCAGCAAGCAGTGAGGCTGAAAGTGCATTTGGGGACCCTACTATTTATATGGAAAAATACATCGAAAAACCTCGTCACGTTGAAGTTCAAATCCTAGGGGATAAACATGGAAACGTAATTCATTTAGGTGAGAGGGATTGTTCGCTTCAAAGAAGACATCAAAAACTAATAGAAGAATCACCGGCTCCTATTTTAGACGAAGAAACAAGAAAAAAACTTCACGAAACGGCAGTAAAAGCCGCAAAGGCAATCGGATATTACAGTGCCGGTACTATTGAATTTTTGGTGGATAAAGATTTGAATTTCTATTTTATGGAGATGAATACAAGACTTCAAGTAGAACATCCGGTAAGCGAAATGGTAACCGGAATTGATTTGGTTGAATGGATGTTAAGAGTGGAAGAAGGTGATAAAATTCCAAGCCAGGATGAAGTGGAAATAAAAGGTCACGCAATTGAGTGTAGAATCTTAGCAGAAGACCCGGAAAAATTTATTCCATCTCCCGGAAAAATCCAAAAACTCTATATCCCTGGAGGAAAAGACGTAAGAGTGGATACTCACATCTATGCCGGATATATTATTCCTCAATATTACGATAGTTTAATCGCAAAAGTAATTACTTGGGGTAAAGATAGAGATGAGGCTATAAGAGTTATGAAAGAAGCATTAAAAGAGTTTAAAATAACAGGAATTAAAACTACAATACCTTTCCACTTAAAAATGCTTGGAAATGAAGATTTCTTAAGCAATAATTACGATACGAAATATCTAGAAACAAAAGGACTTGCCTAGTCCTTTTTAAGGATATATTTTTAAGTTTATAATTTCTCCTTTTAAATCTCCTATTTTCAATACGTTTTTTACCATTCCTTTTAGAGTAACCCAGTTTTTAGGGTTTATTACCAGATATAAAATTCCTTTATCTCCGGCAAATACTTTGTTATAAAGGTTTACTTTTAGATAAACACCTTTTGTGTAATCAAACGTATCTTTGATTTTTTCAAGTTCACTGTCGTTTATAAAGCTTATATCTACCCTTCCATCACTCTTTCTTCCTCCTAGAGCATAAAAAGTATAAAATCTTTTTTTTGCTTTGGTGTAGTAGGGGAAGTTAAAATATAAACTTAAAATATCCTCTTTTGTGTAGTAAGGCAGGGTTTCGTTTGCTTCTAAGGAGCCGTTTTTATACTTTAAACGTATAATTTTTTTGAGGTTGCGTTTGAAGATATAAACTCTTTTATAAATATCACTCCCTTTTTTTCTGAGGGATATATATTTGTTTGGTATTAAAATATTGTTTTTAACTATACCTTCACTTTTATATATCTGTACCATATGTTTAGAAAACGCAGCTGCAATTCCTACGGCTTTTGACACGGTAGAGATTGAGTAAGATGTTTTGTTTTTCTCAAAAACTCCTTTTGAAGTTGCAATAGTTCCAAACCAGCCGTATTTTGCTTTGTATGTAGCTTCGATTTTATTAGCGTATAAGAAATTCATTAAAAATAATAGTAAAATTACTCTCATAAAAAGCCTTTTTGAAAATTATACCAAAGGAAGATAATGAAGATAGTGTTTTTAGACGCTTTAACTCTTGGGGATGTTGATTTTGAGAGATTTAAAGAATTCGGAGAAGTTGAAATTTATAAGACAACATCCGAAAAAGAGGCTCTTAATAGAGTAAAAGATGCAGATATTGTAGTAACTAATAAAGTTGTAATCGATAAAGATATTATGGATAAAAGTGATATAAAATTTATTCAAATAGCCGCTACCGGAATGAATAACGTGGATTTGGAGTATGCAAAGAAAAAAGGAATTTTGGTAAAAAACGTAGCCGGATATTCTACTTATTCGGTAGTGCAGCAGACGTTTGCTTTGGTGCTTGGTCTTTTAAATAGAGTTAAGTATTTTGACGAATATACCAGGACTAAGTATCCGGAAAGTAAAATTTTTACTCATATAGTAGATTGGTTTGAGATTAGAGGGAAAAGATGGGGAATAATCGGTCTTGGTACGATAGGTAAAGAAGTAGCAAAAGTAGCTAAGGCTTTTGGGGCTGAAGTTGTTTATTATTCTACAAGTGGCAAAAACAGTTCAAGTGAATATAAAAGAGTGGATTTAGATGAACTTTTAAAAACAAGCGATATTATTTCTATTCACGCACCTTTAAGTGAAAATACCAAAAATTTAATAAGCTTTAGTGAGCTTATGAAAATGAAAGATGGGGCAATTTTGGTTAACCTTGGAAGAGGTGGGATTGTAAATGAGAGAGATTTGGCAAAAGTACTTGAAGATAAAGATATTTTAGTGGGGCTTGACGTATTTGAAAAAGAGCCTATTAATAAAGAAAATCCTCTTTTAAAATCCGATAAAACTCTTTTATCTCCTCATATAGCTTGGACAAGTATTGAAGCGAGAGAGAAACTAATGAACGGGATTTATAACAATATAAAAGAGTTTTTAAATTAAGCTGTTTTTACGTATTATATACGTATTATAATGCCCCCAAATGTCAAGACAATAAAAAATTTAAATTCGCACTAATTTTTGCCGACTATTTTCCTAATATAAAAATTAAAATGACACTTAGTACTTTTATACCGTAGTTTAAAGCTATTGAAAAATTTATTATCTTTCTTTTATTTGATCTTCGATTTTTTTTAATTCCATTTTAATCTCTTTTTTAATTTTTTCAAAGTCGAACTCTTTGTTGTCTCTTGCCGCTTTCATAGCTTTTTTTGCAATTTCTTCTATTTTAAATAATTTTAATGCTCCGCTACTGCTTTTTATTTGATGAAATATAGAATAGTAATCGTTTCCTTTTAAAAGTTTTTTAGTGTTTTTTATAAAGGTAGTAAATAAATTTTTTATTTCGTAATGAGAAAGATTATATTCTTTTGCTATGGAGTTTAAAATATTCTCTTTAAATAGATGCTTTTGAAAAATGTTTTTTAAGTTATCCAATTTAACCGGTTTTGGGATGTAATCGTCCATCACTTCTTTTATTTTGTTTACTTCTTCTTTAAATGTATGAGCGGTTAGGGCTACAATAGGAGTTGATTTGTATTTTTTTATTTTTTTTGCTGCAGTTATTCCGTTCATATTAGGCATATTTACGTCCATTAATATTAAATCATAGTTATTATCAAGAGCTTTTTGGACAGCTTCATATCCGTCTATGGCGAAGTCTATGTTTAAATTAAAGTTTTTAAGTAAATCTTTTAATAAAATCCTATTGAATTCGTTATCTTCGGCAATTAATATGTAAGCATTTAAATTTTCTTTTTCTATTTTTATTTCTTTGTCTAAGTAGAGGTAATGGTAAATTTCGTATAAATAGTTTTTGTCTTTTGCTATTTCGAAGTTGTTTATTGCTATTTTGTCTTTCAAAACTTCTATTCTTACCGGGGCTTTTGGAGTGATTTTTATATCAAAATGTTTCAAAAATTTTTCTATTTCTTTGTCTTTGGTGTAAACTTGCGGAACTTTTTCTTTTAAGTATTTTTTGTCACCCTCTTTAAGGGGTAATTGGAAGTAAAATTTACTTCCTTTGTTTACTTCACTTTTAACTTTAATCTCTCCACCCATAAGTTCTATAAGTTTTTTTGTAATAGTAAGTCCAAGTCCTGTTCCTGATATGTTTTTTGTGAGGTCAGTTTGGTTAAAAGCTTCAAATATTGTGTTTATTTTGTCTTTTGGGATTCCAACTCCTGTATCTTTTACTTTAAATGTTAAATCTTTTTTGACTATTAGTTCAACTTTACCTTTCTTTGTAAATTTAATAGCATTGTTTAGAAGATTGGTTAAAATTTGCTTTAATCTTATTTTATCAAAAAAGTAACACTCTTTTATAGGTTCTATTTTTAAAGCAAATTTTAAGTTTTTCTTTTTTGCTAGAGGTTTTAGTGAATTAAAAGTTGAAATTATAGTTTCGTAAATATTATTTTCTTGAATATCAAGTTTTAATTTTCCAGCTTCTATTTTAGAAAAATCAAGTATTTCGTTTACTATGTTTAATAAAAATTCGGATGAGTATTTCAAATATGAAAGATACTCTTTTTGTTGGTCGTTTAATTCGGTTTTTTCAAGTAAACAAGTAAAACCCAATATAGAGTTTAGAGGAGTTCTTATCTCGTGAGACATATTTGCAAAAAACATCTCTTTTAGTTTTTGTTCTTCTATAAGCTTATTTTTTGTTTTTTCTAAATCCGTAATATCAGTTAGAGTAAATACCACATACTGATCGTGTTGGAATTTAAAGCTATTAATATTTAAGTTGAAGTATCGGGTTTCGTTATTTTTGTCTTTTATGCATATTTTTATATTTTTTTTACTTTGATACCAATTTATGTTTTCATCGTAAAAACACTCTTTTAAGAAAAGTTCATTTATGGATTTATGTTTTTCTTCGAATTCTTTTAATGTTTTAAAAGGTAAAACTTCAAAAAATTTTTTATTTACAAGAAAAAATTTATCATTTCTTTTTACTATTACTATATTGTTTGTATTGTCCAAAATAGCTCTTAATAGTTTTTTTTCAAGTGAAAATTTATTACTTATATTAATTAAATCGGTAATATCTTGTCTGAAAGCTACATAGTAGATGTTTTCACCTTTTTCGTTTTTTATAGGTGCTATTATGCTTTTTACGTAGTAATTTTTACCGTCTTTTCTTTTGTTTTTAATAATTCCTTCCCAGATTTTCCCGGCTTTTATAGTATTCCATAAGTTTTCAAATACTTTTTTAGGCATATCTGGATGCCTTACTATGTTATGGTTTTTACCTAAAAGGTCTTCTGCTGAATATTTACTGATTTTTTCAAAATTTTTATTAACCGCCGTTATAATTCCGTTCAAGTCCGTTTCAGAAATGATGAGAGTTTTGTCAATAATATCTAAGTATTGTGTAAAAATATTCTTATCCAAAATATAACCTTTAATGATAGTTTTACCAGTCTTTGTCATATTTTTCCCAATTGTTGCTTTTTATCATAGATTTCAATAAATCGACATATTTTTCTTTTGTTTGAGAGTAATTTATAAGCGTAGAAGCAGCATCAACTCCGGTAAATCTTTTATGTTCTTTTCTAAATTTTTCTCTTAAATCTCTAAACACTTTATAGGCTCCATTTCTGTTTAAGTTTAGCATATATGCCCCTATAGAAGATTCAAGAGAAGGAAAAATTCTAATTGAATAGTCTATTTTTATATGTTCATATTTGCTTTTTGGTTTTATGCCTTTATTGGAATATGTCCAGTGTCCAAAGATGTTGTTTGCGACTTTAACGAACCTACTTTTCCCCCAGCCGCTTTCAATTGCCGCTTGAGCAAGGGCTAAAGAGGGAGGTATAATGTCTATTCTTTTTAAAAACTCTTCTTTGTCGCTTATGTCTTTTATTTTGTATTTTTTAGCTACTTCAGCTAAAAAAGCCAATTTTTTAATATCTAAAATATAGTCGGAATTGAATATCGAAATAACTTTTTGTCTTAAGTTTTTAATTTTGCTGTTTTCGGTTTGAATTAATGGAAGCATAATCTCTACAAACGCTTTTTTCTGTCTTTTTATGTCTTTTATTTTATAGTACCACGAGGGAAACGCTGCTTGTAAATTTATCCATAATAAGAAAATAAATAAATATCTCAAGTTGCCTCCTTAAAACAGTGTCGGTTGTAGAGCTTTTAATCTGTAACTTTTTCTATGAATATCGCTAAAGCCGTATTTTTTTATTTCTTCTATATGGGCTTTTGTTATATAGCCTTTGTGCTTTTTAAAACTAAATTGTGGGTATTTATCGGCAATTTCTATCATATATTTATCTCTACTTACTTTTGCTAAGATACTTGCCGCACTTATCTCTTTTATTTTACTGTCACCTTTTATAATAGTTTCTATTCCCTCTACACCAAACGAGCTGTTACCATCAAATAGGTATTTTTTTGCTTTTATGTTTTGTTTTATGACTTTTAAGCCTTTTGCTATTGCAAAACTTAAACCTTTTTCATCTATTTCATCGGGCCAAATCCATTCTATATGATAAACGGAATTTTTTATAATCTCTTCAAATAGTCGTTCTCTTTTTTTAGCAGATAGTTTTTTTGAATCATTTAATCCTTTTATCTCTTTTAAAAGCACACAACCGGCTATTACCAAAGGACCTGCAATAGGTCCGCGTCCGGCTTCGTCTATTCCGCAAGTCTCCAACGCCAAAATGGTATCACCTCCACTTCAAGATTTTTATAATTTATTTCAAATTCGTTTGAAATTGTAATTACCTGAACTTTTTTTACATCTTTTACTTTTTTTAGTTTTTCCAGCAAAATTTCTTCATTTGCAAAAGGAATTACCATAATTCCAAGCTCTTTTTGAGGTAAATAGAAATTTAAAGTGTCTTTATAAAAAACCTCTTTTTCATTTAATTCCAAAAAAACGATATTTTCAAATGTTAAGAGAAGGTTTTTTTTATTGGTAAGAATATTTTTAAACGCAAAGTTATAAGAATAAAATTTTTTAGGGGATTTTGGGGAGTTGAATTTATTAACTTCATAGATGATTTTGTTTTTTATAAGTTCGTTTGTGGTTTTATAAAAATTGTCTTTACTGATTTTTATCTTTTTTTTGAGTATTTGATAAATTTGATAAAGGGTTAATTTTTCTCCTATGTGTGAAAAGAAGAATTTTAAAATATCTTTATTGAAATCAAGTAGTTTAAAAGTCTCTTTCAAATACTCTTCTTTAAAATACTCTTCTAAAAACACGCTTTTAGGAAGCGTTCCGGTTTTTAGGAATTTATCGAACGTATGGGTTATGCTTTGAGCGTTATTGAAAGCGAAGAACTCTTCAAAATCAAGCCCTTTTAACTCTATCGTTTTAAAGTTTTCTAATATAGTGGGGGTTTTTGAGATAATAAAAGTTATCGTATTTTGTGGAACCGGAATTGAGAAATCGAAATTATCAAATATCACTAAATCTACGTTAAAATTAAACTCTTTTTCTCTGTAATCTTCAAAATCTATATATGTATAGGAGCCTTTAAAGTTTCTTAAAAAATTAAAAACCAAAAAAGTTTTTCCCACACCCTTTGGTCCGTAAATGAGAGTGTTTTCGTAGTTTAATTTTACTTTTCTGTCTAAAATTTTCTTTGGTAACAATCTAACCCTTTAACTTTATCTTAATGTATTATAACATAATCAAAAATCCAATCAGTGCAAAGAAAGTTTCATATAAGAATAGGTTATCTCCGTATAAATATCCGGAAATTACACTTCCTATAAAAGTAGCCAGACCATAAGCAATTCCCGAATAAAATTGTTGGGCTAGGGTTTTGTTTTGGTATTTTTTTGAAATATAAAGAAGAGCGGCTGTATGAAAAATTGCAAAAGAAAAGACGTGAATCAATTGAGAAAATGCCGTTAAGATAAAATTACCGGCAAATATATAAAGAATAAACCATCTAAAAGCCGTTAATATAACGGCAATTTTAAGCCATTTTTTGGGAGAGAGTTTGGATAAGAATTTGTGTTGAATAAAAAATATGATAATTTCTGCCATAACTCCTATAGCCCAAAGCCATCCTATCGCTTCTTTTGAGATGTGATGGTCGAGGTTGTAAAGTGTGAAAAAGTTATGATATGCACTAAGAGTAATTTGAAAAAATATAACTGCTACCCAAAATTTCCACTCTTTTAAAAAGTCTATTTTCGCTACGTTTTTTTGTATGGTTTTATCGCTTAGGAAATAAAGGGCACTTATGTTTGTCATAAGCATTAAAAGTATAAAAAGCCAGACCATATTTGCATTTATATAAGAAAAAACAATTCCAAAAAGCATAAACCCTATACTTCCAAAAAGCCTTGATTTTCCGTATTTTTCTTTTAGCGTTTCTATCGCTATGGCTTCTATAAAGGGAAAAACTATGCTAAAGCTTATACCGATGATAAAAAAAGCAAATAAAATTAAATAAAAATTTTTGGTAAGCAGCAGTAAAGAAGCCGAAAACGACGTTACTAAAGCCGATAAATAGTCTGTTTTGGTTAGTGGTTTTTTAAGATAAAAAAACGGCGTTAGGAATCTGGCTACGGGAATCATAGCCAGGATTATTCCTATCTCTTTTGCGTTAAATCCTATGTTTTTTAGGTATTTAGGTAAAAATATAACATAATCACCTATAAGAGTGAAATAGAGAAAATAAAAAAGGCTTAAGAAAAAAAAGGTTTTATTTTGCATTTAGGCTTTTAATTTGAGAAATAAACTTTTTAAGTTTTTTTTTCGGAAGGTGGTTAAATGTAGTCTCTTTACAAAAGATAGCCCCCGGCCACCACGGGTCGTTTTTAAACCTCGGGATTATATGGATATGAAGATGTGCAACCATATTTCCAAGGCTTGCTACGTTTATTTTATCTGGGTTTAGGGTGTTTAGCATTATTTTTTCTATTTTTTTAATTAGAAGAGTTAAACTTATAAGCTCTTTGTCGCTTAATTCGCTTAACTCTCTTATATGTTTGTGAGGAATTACTCTTACGTATCCGTCAATCTCTTTTACCAAAACTATTTTTAAAAATCCATCTTCAAAAATAATATTCTCTTTTATGTTGCAAAGAGGGCACATTAATTGCCTCTGCTCCCAGGTTTTACAGGAGTGCTTCCGGCTTTGCACATAGGGCACTCTTGTGGTTCGTACACTTCAAAGTCAAAATCGTCAAGTGCGAAGAAAGGTTTATCTTTTAGAAGTTTGCACTCTTCTTTTCTTTCGCTTTTTCCGTTTACTCTTTTACATACGCCTCTATTGGCTATAGCTGCAAACGCTACGATTTCTGCACCTCTTTTTTCAACTTCTTTTGCGGCTTCCATAGCAGACCCACCGGTTGTTATTATGTCTTCACAAATTAAGATTTTTTCGCCTTTACTTACTTCAAATCCACGTCTAAGAGTCATTTCGCCTTTAACTCTTTCGGTAAAAATAAATCTAACGCCAAGAGCCCTCGCAAGTTCATAACCGGCTAAAAGCCCTCCTATAGCTGGTGAACAAACGGTATCCACTTTAATACCGGCTTTTTTGATTTGTTTTGCAAGTTCACGTGCTAGCTTTTCTGCAACTTCCGGATATTCTAAAACCCTTGCACTTTGAAGATAATATTCACTGTGTTTGCCACTGCTAAGTAAAAAATGCCCTTTAAGCAATGCTTTGTGTTTTTCATAAATCTCTTTTACGTTCATTGTTATACTCTCATAACGTCATCGATTTTTTTGTTTACGATTTCGTCAACTTTAGCTACGTAAGTGTCGGTAATTTCTTGAACTTTATCAAGACCTCTTTTTTGGTCGTCTTCTGTTATTTCTTTGTTTTTAAACATTTTTTTAATTTCGTCGTTTGCTTCGCGTCTGATATTTCTAATGGCGATTTTTGCTTTTTCACCGAATTCTTTAGCTTTTTTAGCTTGTTTTTTTCTCTCTTCTTCCGTCATAGGCGGGAAGTATAGTTTTATCGTGTCTCCGTCGTTATTCGGGTTTGCTCCTACGTTTGCTTCTTGGATAGCTTTTTCGATATCGTTTATAATAGATTTATCCCACGGACTTATTACGATTGTAGTCGCGTCAACTGCGTTTACGTTTGCAACCTGGTTTAGTGGAGTCGGAGCTCCGTAATATTCAACTTTTATACCGTCAAGTACGTGAATTGAAACTCTCCCTGTTCTTAGAGTGTTTAAGTCTTTTTTTAGCACTTCTATACTTTTTTCCATATGTTCTTTTGCGAAATCAAATACCTCTTGCATTACTCCTCCTTTAAAATTAGTTTTGAAATCATTTCATAATTATATCTTATGATAACTCTATTTCTATATTTTTTGAGTTTGAAATTGGGCTCATATTCGAAATATCCGTTTTTTACTTTAACACCTTTCCAACCAAGCTTTGTGATGTAGATGTTTACGTAAGGTTTGTTTGTAAATCCGGAAATTTTTGTGACTTTGTTTTTATTTCTTTCTATTTTGAGGTTTTTTATATGAAGAATTTTAATTTTCAGTTTTTTTGAAATATCAACTTTCCCCGTTAAAGCGAATCTGTCTATATCGTTTATAGGAGAAGTTAGCTCGTAAGCCCCTGGGTTTTGGTTGGCTATTATAGGGAAAAAGGAGTTGATTATTTTTTGAACTCTTTTATCATATTCTCCGTAAGGGTAGGCGTACATATTAGGAACGTATCCTATATGTTTTTTAAAGGCGTTTATAGCTTTTTTCGTATCTTTTATAATCTCTTTGTCTGTTAGTTTCGCTAAATGTGGGTGAGCCCAGCTATGAACTCCTAGCTCTCCGTATTTGGCACACTCTTTTACTTGTTTCCAGCTCATAAAATCACCCCATTTTCGGGTGGTTGCTTTTGTGTAGACAAAAAGCGTAAAAGGGATTTTGTATTTTATAAATAAAGAAAGCCCGTTTTTATAAAAGCTTTTATAAGAATCGTCTATTGTAAAAACTACTATTTTATCTATGTTTTTGCCTTCTTTTTGCATTTTTATAAGGGTTGAGAGTGTTACGACTTTATAGTTGTGAGTTTTTAGATAGTTGAAATATTTTACCAGTTCCTTAGAAGATGTGTTTGTATAAGGGTGTCTAAAATCGTCTATTCGGTGTAAAACGAATAGATGAGCTTCGGCAAAAAGCCAAAGAGGAAGGAAAAAAAGTAAAAATCTCATTAGTTTGTAGGTGCTTTAGGAACTGGTGGGATTGTTTTTTGAATTTTTACTTTATCTAAAGACGAAACGTTTGGTTGTTTGTTGTATAGATAAACCAGTGTTAGAGTGTTTAAAACGAATAAAAGTCCAAGTACCATTGTGGCTTTTGTCAAAAAGTTCATAGGACCTTTTGCACCGAATACCGTATTGTTTGAGCTTGAATACGCTCCAAGCCCCATAGATTCTGATTTTTGTAGAAGAACTAAAATAACTATCGCTATTACAAGCACGATTTGAAATACGAATAAAACTCCTGTCATTTTGTAAGACCTTTTTGCGAAATTATATCATAAAATCAAAAGACACTTTTTGCTTTTAATTCATAAGAGGTTTTTATAATAAAAAAACTTACCGTAATAAAAAACAAATCTAAAAAACAAGTCGCGTAAAAAGCCGTATTTAGGGTGTTGGAGGTTGGGAGGTTTAGGGTTTTTAGGATGTTTGGGGTTAGGTTTGAAACGGTGTAAAAATTGATAATCGTCGCTATGGAAATAATAACTGAAATAATAAACATAATCTCTTTTTTAAGGTTGTAACCCAGTGTAAAAAGAACTGATAATTGATAGCTTTTTTTTACAATAGAATGATAAATTATTAAAACTGCAAAAAGCAAAGTCAAAAGAAAAATAGCTGTAATGATGATTAAAGAGAGCATAGAAAAAAGATAAAACATATCAAACTGCTTTTTTTTAAGCTCAAGCCACGAATGGATTATAAATCTGTTTTTGGGGAGGATTTTTTTTAAGGTTTCTAAAAGTGCGTCTATTTTTTTTATGGAAGTTGCGTTTACGAAAAATCCGTCTATGTGATTTAAAGGTTTGTTTAATAGTCTGTTTGCAAAGTATAAGTTGGTATAGATTGTAGGGGAGTTGCTAAAGTCGTTAAATACTCCGCATAATTTGCCATTAAGAGAATGTTTGTTTTTAAAGCTAAAATCTTCTGTTGATTCTATTACCGGAAAATATGATTTAAATAGCGTTTGATTAAAAATTATGAGATTGGGGGTTGTTCTGAATTTATATATAAACTCGACTACAGTCAAAGGAACTTGAAAATCCCCAAAAGGCAAAAATTTCATATCGAAAAAATCGTATACGAAACTGTTTGTTAAAATTCCTATTATTTTAATATTGCCATTATATAAAGAGTTGGCTCCCGTTTTTTTGTAGCCTATGGATTCGAAAAACTCCTCTCCTTCGCTAAAAGGGGTTATAGCCTTTACAAGGGGGATTTTTTTTATCAGTTTCAAATCTTTTGAGATATCTTTTGAGTTTGAATTTATATAAGTTATTTTTATATGGGGTTGTTTGGTTGCGAATTCGTTTTCAAGGGATGTTTTGTAAGATTCTTTTAATATTAAAATGGTGTTTAAAATTATCAGTGTCAAAAGATATAAAATAAAAACAAGAAAAAAGGAGCTTTTAAAAAGAGAAAAAGTTAATCTTAGTTTTTTCATCTATCTCCTTTGAAATTCGGCTTTTTTGTAATTAAAAGACAAATTGAAAAATATTTTGTTTATATCGTAAAAGGGTTTTAGGATTGTTTTGTAGGTGTTTGAGTATTTTACGACTTTAAGTGCGTATTTTTTGGCTTTTGTTTTTTCATAGAAGGTTTTGTATTTTGAAGGTAAGGGGTTTTGACATCCTAAGAATATCAAAACGATAATAAATGGATATCTCATTTTTAGCCTTTTATTTTTGTAAGAATTGATTTTGCTTTGTTTGACGGATCTTTTACGAATTGATAAGCTATGTTTGCGTATTTTTCTAAATACTCTTCTTCGTGCGTTACTACAATTACGCATTTTGAGTTTAGGGATAATTTTTTTAAGTGCTCTTTTACTTCTTTTGCAGATTCTTTGTCTAGGTTTGCTGTAGGTTCGTCGGCTATTATGATAGGAGGGTTGTGAATTAACGCCCTTGCAATAGCCACTCTTTGTTGTTGACCTCCGCTTAGTTGAGGAGGTCTTTTTTTTAAAAACTTTTCATCGGCTTCGGGGATGAATTTTAAAATCATCTCTTTTGCTTTTTGTTCAGCTTTGCGTTTAGGTACATTTGACATAATAAGTGGAATAGTGCAGTTTTTTATAATGTCAAACTCCGGAATAAGAGCATATGATTGGAAAATAAAACCTATGTTTTTGGCTCTGAATTTTGCCCTTTCGTATTCGTTTAGGTTTGTTATGTCGGTGTTGTTTATTATAAGTTTTCCCTCTTTTATTTCGTCTATTGTAGATATTAGGTTTAAAAGGGTTGTTTTTCCACTTCCGCTTTTTCCGGTAATTACACAGAAGTCCCCTTTTTTGGCTTCAAAATTTACATTTTGAAAAATAACTTCTTTATTGAAACTCTTTTTTAAATTTATTGCTTTTATCATTTTTTCTCCCATACACATCGAAATCCTACGTTTACTCTTTTAGTGCTCGGTTTTAGCAGACTGTAAACTCTGCTATCAAAGAATATCGGCATATTTTTGTCGTTATAGCTTCCTCCCTTGATTTTATAAAAGGTATGATTAAAATAATTTACTTTTTCATCTACCCATTCAAAAGCGTTTCCAAGCATTCCGTATATGCCGTTTATGTTTTCGTAAGAATATTGAACTTCTAAAAATTCACTTCCTATAAAAGAAGGTTCTATTTCGTCGTCTTCTTTTAGCATACATTTAATTTGAAGGTCATTTGCGGTTAGGGGGTATTTTTGAGTTGGATAGGGTGTAAAGGTGTATTTTTTTATAAATTCGAAACATTTTGATTTTGCAAGTTTTATGCTTGCTGTTATTATCCACTCTTTTTCCGTTGGGACTCTTCCTTTGTAAAATTTACAAAACTCTTGAGCCTCAAAAAACGATACATTTGTTACGGGTTCGTTTTCTTCGTCTTCGTCTATTTTTATCGGTTTTTTGTGAATAGCTTTTAGGTATTCGTTATACTCTTTTTTGGTAATTTCATATTTTGAAATATAAAATTTAGCAGGAGTGAGAGTATAAGAGACACTGAAATCTTTTATGTTTTTGTCGTTAAGTTTAGGTATGGAGATGTTTTTATCAAGGTTTATAAACACTTTTTCAAAAGCGAAAAGAGGAATAAAAAAAAGCAAAAAAATCATTCTTTTCCTTTAAACGCAAGTGAGGATGAAATATAAGTTATCATACTTAAAATTACTCCCAAAACAAAAATAAATCCTATTTCTTTAAAGCTGATAGGTACAAAAAAGTCACTTCCAAATCCGGTAATTTTTAAAAACAGACTCTTTAAGGCTTTGGTGCTTATAACACATAAGACTAAAATGACGCTAATTGTACTTAAGACTATTAAGGAGATAGTAAGGTTTAATTCTTTTTTGCTCATACCTATTAAATGGAGGGTTTTAAGGGAGGATTTTTTAAATTCTATCATTATAGCCACACTTAAAATAACTATTCCTAAGGCAAGTATGAAAATAAATCCCATAATAAATTTTTGAATAACGGAGATTTTTTGAAAAAACTCTTTTGTCTCTTTGGTATCTTCAATTAAATCTTTTATTTTATACTCTAAAACCCCATATTGTTTTGCCGTTTTTTCCACCAGTGTTTTTATGAATTTAGTGTTTTTGTTTAGATATTCTATTTGGTTTGTTTTTAAAGAAGGAAAGAGTTTTTTAGCATTTTTAAAAGATAAAAATATAGTAGGATAGTTTCCTAAAAACCCGGTCTCTATTACTTTTATCTTTTTTATCGGGATACTTTTTTTATCATATTGTAACTCTTTAAAAGAGCTTATATTTATATCCCCAAAACCGTTTTTTAGGGCTTTGTTTATAAATATGCCGTTTGAGTGGAATTTTTTTTGGAGGTAGGATTGATTTAAGATTACTATTTGAGCTGATTTTATAATGGGAGTTTTGTTTTTAAAAACAATAAAACTTTTGAAAGTTACTTTGGGGGAGAAGATTAGATGGTATTTTTTTGAAACTTCTTGGAGTTTTTTTATAAAGAGTGGGGTTGAGATTATCGTAATTCTTCCTTGAGAGCCAATGTAAGAATTTATTAAGTAGTTTTTGTAACTTTTTAAGATATTGTTTACAAATAAAAAAGAGGTTATTGAAAAAAAAAGAGCTATAGGGAGTGTATAAAAAGCGAATTTTAAAAGTCTGCTTTGTGAATCCAAAAAGAGGTTAAGGATTAATTTTGGGATATGAAACATTGAATTATTTCTTTGATTTTATAGAATAATTCTTCTTTATCGGCTGCAAATTCTATATCTTTTCGATGGTTGTAAATAGCTACTATTTCGTAGGTTTTTATGTATGTTTGAAGTTCGTTTGAATAGGAGGTTTTAGGGAATATGCGAATAACTATTTTTTTGCCGTTAGGGGTTGAATCTATCTTAAATTTTCTTAAAAACGCTAAAATCTCTTTTTTAAAAGGTCCCTGAATTGAGATGTTTATTTTTGTGTTTTTATTTTTTATTTTAAATCTTTTGACGACTTTGAAGCATTTGCCTTTTTTTAAGCACTCTTTTATTTTTTGTTTTACTTTTTGTTTGTTATAGAAGATATAAACTCCGTCTTTGTCGTCACTTAAGAAGCTGAAATCTATGTAGTGTTTGGAACCTAAGGCTATGATTTTATTCGGATAGTTTATAGAGTTTTCATAAGCGATTATGGAAATGTCGTCGTTTGGGAAAGTTATGAGTCTGTTTTGAATATAGTTGTTTTGAAATTCGTTTGGTAAAAACATTTCAATCGAGTCTTTGTTGTCGTAAAAAAGATATAAATACCCCGGACGGTTTAGGGAGGCTTTTATTTTTATTTCTTCGTTCGGTTTATAAAGGGTTTTATCTAAAGAAATAATAGGTATTATTAAGTTATCTTTTAGTTCTTTGACTCTTTTTTCCAAAAGAGGCAGTTCATCGTCAAACACGGCACTTTGAAGGCTTTTTGCTTTTATTAGGAGATTTTGTGCTAGAAATAAATTTTGGTTGTTTATGGCTTTGTTTATTTGTGTTTTTAAGAGGTTTAGTTTTTGTCTGTCTTTTTTTAGATTTTCTTTTAGCTGACGTTCGGTATTTTTATCAAGTTTTACTAGCACCCAGATTCTGTAATAATCCTCTTTTTCTTCGATATATCTTTTTATGGGTTTTATGTTAAAAATAAAAAGGGAGGTTTTTGTTTTTACCTCTTTTTTGATATTTCTTGAGATTCCTTTATTTGTTAAGTATTTTTGAATATCGGTTGAAGATGTGACTTTAATTCCGAAATAACCGGCTATTTGGGAGTAAGCATCGCTTAGGGCGTCTTTTAAAGCTGTTTTTTTGGTAAAAGTGTCTTTTAAAGGATACCACTTAGAAACTCCTACAAAATAAACTCCGTCTTTGTTATCCACTCCTTGCGTCCAGGGAGGTAGTGCAAAAAGGGTTGAAAACATAAAAATTAAAATAATCTTTCTCATTTTTCCCTCATACATCTAAAAGTTGTGTTTTTAGCTTTAAAAATAATCGGTATTTCTTCATATATCTCTTTTTGCCAATCAAATCTTATAACGGTGTTGTCTTTGTTTATTACTTTGTCTTTTGGATTTATGTAAATATCATCATCCTCTTCATCCACCGGGGCTAAAATTTCGTATTTTACGGGAGGTTTTGAGAGGAGGTGTTTTTTTCTGGCTTTTTCGAATACGAAAATAGTAGCCAAAGTTGCGTTTTTACTTATACAGTATTTAGCCATTGTGTTAAAAGATATGTTTGTTACGGGGGAGTTTGAATTTGATATTTTAAAGTCTTTTAAGCTTACGGGAGATTTCATAATTTCAAATCTTTTTTTTCCTTTTTTTGTATAGAGAGTGATACTTATCCATCCTTGTTTTAAGGAAGGTTTTGTATGAGAGTAGAATTTTTTGCCTTTTGTGTCGTGAAAATAGAGTTCGTTTGAATCTTTTACGGATGTATTTTCATCCAGGATGTTAAGTAGGTTTATTTTTGTTTGTTGAGGGGACTTAGAACATCCTATAATAAAAACAGTCCCTAGAAATATTAAAAATCTTTTCATTTTAACTCCGTTTTAAATATTTCCAAATCTCTAAAGCCACTGTTTTTAATGGCTTTTATCATCGTGTCTTTATCATAGCTTACAAAATACGTCCCTGCTCCTATCCCGTACGTAATAGTCCAAAACAGTAAATCCATAAATCCAAGTCCTATACCTACTCTCGTTGAGAATTGAGAGTAACATATAGGGTCGTATGATGCTTTAAATAAGAATAGTATTCTGGTACACCCACCGAATTTTGCTTTGTATAAATAGCGATAGTTATGGTAACTATATAAAAACGTATCTTTTTGATAGTGTGTTAGGTCGAATTTTATTACACCGTAAGGTATTTTTGTAGCACTCAATCTTGTAACTTTAGAATCTTTTATTTGCACGTAAACGTTATTTAGTTTGGCTTTTGAAGGGTTTTTAAAGGATAAAATATAATTAACTACTTTAAATCCGAATTTAGTATCCAAGTCTTGTTGAGTGAATTTACTGTTTTTGTAGATTAGTTTATATCCGTTTTGTTGCAGTTGGTTGTTTGAAGTAAAATAAATTTCGTCTAAATCGTATGTTTTTTTAGGGTAGATTATTAAAAAGTCGTTGTATTTTTTGCTAGGAAGGTTTAGGGTGTCGGTGTCGTTGTATCCGTATAGAATAAGAGGGTCTATTAAAGAGGTGTTTAAAACTTTTGTCAGTTCGTTTATTTCTTTTAAGCTTAAATCACTCTTTTTTTCAAAAGGTATATATTTAGTATCATAAAGGGTTTTTAAATCCTCATAAGGAAGAGGTTTTGTGTATAAGAGCTGTTTTGGGGTGATTTCGTTCCAGATGATGTGTTTTTTGATGTAGCCTTTAAAAATGAAATTTTCGTCTTTTTTTGTAAATATTTTCATAACAGGGTGGGTTTTTATAAGGTTTTTTAGCTCCAGTGAGACATATTGAGGGATAGAGAGTTTAAGTACTGCTGAAACAGAATTTATAATAGTTTCTTTTTGTTTAAGAGGTGGCAATAAAGAGTAGTCTGGTTTTATAAGGTAATAATAAAAGGAATTTCTTGTGTAATTAGGGGTTTTTATTGTTTTGTATCCTTCAAGTGTTAATTTGCCTTTTTTTAAGTCTTGATAATTAAGTCTTATTAAAATTTCTGCCGATGGTTTTTCCACATCTGGTCTTAAAATGTCGTTTAAGACTTCTTTATCTTCGAATCTATTTTTATAAACCGCTACGAATTTTTGAAGATAAATTTCTTTTGAGTCGAAATTTACAACTTTTATAGGCCAGAATTTATCGGTAAAATTGCTGTTTGTGATTTTATTTAAAATAGTCGGGTTTTTTTTGATTTGTTTAAAGAGATTGATATATCTTTTATATTCTTTTGTGTATTTTACTTCCGGGTCTACATATCCTAAAACAACTATTTTTAAAGGTACTCTTTCACTTTGGTCCAAAAACCAGTGGGAATACTCTTTATGTTCTTTTTTTAATTCTTTTTTTAGGCTGTGAGGGCTTAACTGATTACTTCCGCATCCTATAAAAAATATGGCACTAAACAGTAAAATAAGCTTTTTCATACTTTTCCTTTAAAAATTTTCTCCAAGCACTCCGGAAATAATCTGTCTTAGAACTTTTCCGGTTGCTGCATTGATGTATAGATAGTTTCTGTCCCACTCAAAAGGAGGAATCTCTTTAGCGATAATTTGGACGCTTTTATCCGATTCGGTGTTTATATTGCATAATACGATATAGATTTTTATCATATGTATGCTTCCGGCGACTTTTGTCGGGAAAAACGCCATACCGAAAACCGAATGAACGTGTTTAAATACCGGTTTTCCGTTTATGTTAAAAGGGTGTAAAACATCGCTTAATTTGGTAACTTCTTGATTATAAAGTTCGCTAAGTTCGGTATAGGCTCCTATAAAAGCTTCTGCCGGGCTTAGGATTTGCTTTTTGATTTTTACTTTATCGTTGCTTATATCAAAAGCGTCATCCCCTATATCGTCAAGTCCTATATCTTTTGCAGATACTTTTTTGGGCTTTTTAATTTCGGTATTTTTAAAGAGTTGTTGTCTTATGGCTATTTGCTGTTTTAACATTTCTTTTAAAATTTTGTAAGCCTGAATATCTTGGGTTCTGTATTGAGGTAAGTCGGAGCCTTTTGGCGTAAAGACTTTAAGATGAAAGTCTATATCCCTTAGCCTTATTTGTCTTTTAAGTTCGCTGATAGCTCTTTTATAGCCTTTGTTAATTGCTTTTTTTGTTTTTCTTTTTCTTCCTACCACTACTATTTCTTTTGGTGCCAGTAGTATATTGTATTCATCCCCTTGAAACTGAAGTAAGGTTTTTGCCAGGGAGATGTTTGTTTTTGCCGTTAAAAATGTGGCAAGAAGTATAAATAAGAGTTTTTTCATTATTTAACCTTTATACATCTGAATGTGGTATTAGAAGAGGTGTATAGATTTGATACCGAATAGTATTTTTCTTTATTCCAGTCAAATATGATAATAGTTCCGTCCTCGCTTTCTAATTTATCTCCCTCCTGATAATAAATATCCTGGTCTTCATCATCGTAAGGTGCTATCATTTCTTGAGGAACGTTTAGAGGTTTTTGTATTATGTGGTATCTTCTGGCGTATTCGAATACATAAGGTTGTGAGAGTTGGGCGTTTATTTTCATACAGTAAGCACTGGCTTGTTGGAACGTTACGTTTGTAACGGGTGTGTCGTCTCCAAATCCGTAAAACTCTTTTTTTGAAACCGGTTTTATCATAATTTCAAAATTCTCAAACCCTCCCGTGTTTCTAGGTACTTTTACTTGAGCCCATTTTAGGGATTTATTGAGGTTTATTTTCTCTTTTATACTTCCTAGTATAGAAGCGTTTTTTGAGATTAGTTTTGCTTTTATATAAAGGTTGTCTTTATTTTTTGAGGCTTTTATGAAAATTACTATATCCGAACGATGTTTAGGGTTTATATAAAATCCTCCCGTATAGGTGGAGTCTTTTTCTTTGTTTATGATTTTTCTTAAGGCTTTTAGACTTTGAGAATCTATTGAAACTAGGTTGAATCTTTTGTGTTTTAATACAAAAGCCTGCACGGCGTCTGTTATTTCGTTTTTGTAAGAAGAAGCGTCTACGTAGATGGCTATATTTAGTTTGTGACGGTGTCTTTTAGGGAGTCTCGGTCTTGCTTGGCGAAAAAGGTTTTCTAGTGTATTGTTTATAAAATAGTCTATTTGGTCTTTTGTCGTGTAGATTGTTTTTGAGTAGAGAATTTTATTTTTGGTAGCTAGAAAATAGAGCTCTTGGTTGTCTTCTTCCTGGTCTTCGTCTAATAACATTTCTTCTTGTTTTGCTTGTATGGTTTTAGAAGAAACTACGGCATTATTGCCGGTAGAACATCCTACTATCATAAAAGCTATTAGAGGTAAAAATTTTTTCACTATTGCTCCTTAATTAATTTAATATCGAATTGCTCCATAAGTTCTTTTAGATGTTTTTTGTTTTTAAGCGTCAAATCCGTATCCACTTTTTCTAAGTTTATGGAAATATTGTAAGAAGGATAGAAAATTTTTGTGACAAATCCTCTGTCGTCTGTTGTGAATTTATAAATTATATGGTGGCTTTTTTCCATATCGTAGTTGTTTTTTGATATCTCTTTCATTGTGGAGTCAAACGGCAGATAACCGTTTATAAAAGTAAAGATTTTTGAATGGATATTGTTTAATTTCATCCACGTTACAAGATATAAAACTCCCTCAATTCCGTAGAATTGCTGGTTTTTATCTTTTGAAAGAAGTGTTTTGTCATTTAGTCCATTATACTCTACCACCACTACACTACTTAAAGGTTTGTTTATCCACATCGTATCTATTTGGGAATCTATTAACTGAACTTTTTTAATTTCGTATAAGTCGTTTTTATATTCTCTTAAAAACCCTATATCCTCTTCTATGCTAGGGGATTTGTTTTCCGGGTCAAACAGTGAAATAGGTGCTTTTAGCATAGTTTTAATGTAGTGTTTTTTAAATTTTTGATAAGTGAGTTTTAATCTTTTCGCTCCGTTTTTTGTTTTTGATACGTAAGATAGGTATAAATTCCCTTCATCCAGGGTAAATTTGTCAACTTTCGTTTTTAATTTGGATTTTTCTTCTAAGAACTTTTCAAGATTCGGGGTTATTACCTGTTTTAGGGTTTTTAGGTCTCTTGAAAATTTAATGGCTAAGAGATTGTCGTTTTCGTCTGTATATAGAGTTAAGGAAAAGTTTTGTTTTTTTGCTAAAGAGTGGTCTTTTAGAAAAGCTTTTTTTACTTCATATGTATAGATGTTCGCTTTTTTTTGGGTATTGAATATATTTATACTCTCGGTAGAGTATGAAGGAGTTATTAAAAGCAGATATTTTGGGGTTTTTAAAACAAACTCTTCTTGAGGACGGTTTTTTAAAACGTATGCCAGGTTATAAGTTTCAAAGCTTTCTAGCATATCGTCTTCGTTTGTTATATCCGTTTGTCCGAATGTTTTAGGGGTCTCTCCTAGCATTAGGGCGTTTAGTTTTTTAGAGTTTGTGGTAATTTTGGAGTTGTTTACTTCTATTTTGAAATTATGGGTAAAGATTAAAGTTTTATTTGAATTTAAAGAACTGTTTGTGGCAGTATAGTAATCTGCAAACAGAAGTACGCTTATAAAAAGAGCTGATATAATCCTAAACATAATGAGCCTTTAATTTTTTTTAATTATAGTAAAAATTTTTGATATTATAAAATCAAAAAAAGAGAAAAGTATGGAAAGTTTTGAGAAGTTCGCTCACACGTACGGAAAGTATAACGTAATTCAAAAAGAGATAATCAAAAGATATCTTCCGTTTGTAAAAAACAGGGTAGTGGATTTGGGGTGTGGGAGTGAGGGGCTTTGCAAATATAAGGAGTTTGAATTTTATTTAGGCGTGGATGCCTCTAAAGAGATGCTAAAGAGAAATCCTTGTACTGCTTTACTTGCCGATTTTAATAAGAAAGAGTGTTTTGAGAAGATACGAAAATATGATTTTGATCAAATTGTCTCTTTTTCCGCTTTGCAGTGGGCTTTGGATTTGGATTTTGTATTTAGGGAGATTAAGGGATTGGAGAGGGGTTTTTTACTGACTCTTTTTACTTCAGATACTTTTAAGACTCTTCATAACTATTTGGAAATTAAATCTCCTATTTTTTCAAAAGAAGAGATTTTGACTTCGGCTGAAATTTTGTCGGCTGAAAAGGAAGTGTTGCATTATAAGCTAGAATTTAACTCTCCTAAAAAACTGCTTGAATATATAAAGTATTCGGGTGTAAGTGGAAATGTAAGGGCAAGAGTGGGAAGAGTGAGAAAATTTTTAAAGGAATTTCCTTTTAATTTTTTAGAATTTGAGATAGTGGTTTTAAGAAGTACTCTTTTGTGATACAATGAATGGAGCCGTGTTGTTTTATAAGAGTAGTTGCATCAATTGGGATTATATCTTTTTCTTTAAATATCTCTTTGAATAGGTCATATACGTATTTGTCTTTTTTATCTTTATAAATCGGAAGAAGTATTGCATGGTTTGTAATTAAAAAGTTTGCATATGTTGCGGGTAGGCGGTAATTTTCCCATATTTTTGGGCTTGGCAGAGGTAAAGGGATTAGATTAAAAGATGTTTTTTTAAGCTCTTTTTCCATTTTTTTTAGCTCATTGTAGTGAATGTCGTTTTTATCTTCACAAGTGCAGTAAACTATAGTGTCTTTATTTACAAATCTTGCAAGGGTGTCTATATGAGAGTCTGTATCGTCTCCTTCTAAAAATCCGTTTTCCAGCCAAATAATATCTTTTACAAACAGTTCTTTTTTTAAAAACTCTTCAATCTCTTCTTTGCTCATAGGATAGTTTCTGTTTGGTTCTAACAAGCACTTTGTAGTTGTTAAAAGAGTCTCTCCATTTGTATCGATACTTCCGCCTTCAAGTACGAAATTGTAGCTTTTATGGATATTAAAAATTTCTCTTGAGATTAGATTATCATAGTTACTTGGGAATTTAAGTCCCCAGCCGTTGAATTTAAAATCAAGAAGTTTGACTTCATTATCTATTTTTACGCTTATCGCTCCAAAATCTCTTGCCCAGGTGTCGTTATTTTTGACTTTACGAAAGATAAAGTTTTTGTGTTTTAGGTAAGAGATTGTATGTTCGTCTTCATAGCAAATAAGTACTTTTTGATATTGAGCAATTGCATATGCAATTTCGCTAAAAGTGTTTATAGCTTCTTCTAAGCAGCAATTCCAATCCGTATTTTTATGGGGAAATACAAGTTGGATAAATTCTTGTATTTCCCATTCCGGAATTAGATGGTTCATTAAGTTAAATATCCCTAGGGTCTGCAATTTTACCGGCAATTGCACTTGCTGCGGCAACTGCGGAGTTGCTTAGGTATACTTCGGAAGTTCTGCTTCCCATTCTACCGCGGAAGTTTCTGTTTGTAGTGGCTACCGCTCTTTCTCCGTCACCTAAAATTCCCATATATCCGCCAAGACAAGCACCGCATGTAGGGTTTGCTACAACTGCACCGGCATCGATTAAGATATCTAAAATTCCTTCGTGTTCGGCTTGTTTGTAGATTCTTTGAGTTGCCGGAGTTACGATTAGTCTTACTCTTTTGTGAACTCTTTTGCCTTTAAGTATTTCAGCGGCGATTCTTAGGTCGCTAAGAGTTCCGTTTGTACAGCTTCCTATATAAACTTGGTCTATTTCGATATCGTCTTTTACAGCTTCACTTATAGGTTTTCCGTTGCTTGGTAAGTAAGGATACGCCACAAGAGGTTCTAGTTTGTTAACGTCTATTTCAATTACTTGAGAATAGTTTGCATCAGGGTCTGAATAGTGGATTTTCGGTTCGCTTCTTAAAGGATTGTATTTTTTAACTTCTTCAAGAAAGCTTTCGGTAATTTTATCGTATGCTACTATTCCGTTTTTGGCTCCGGCTTCAATAGCCATATTACAAAGACTCATTCTGTCATCCATAGGTAGATTTTCAATTACTTCCCCCGTAAACTCAAGAGCTTTGTATAACGCTCCGTCAACACCTATTCTTCTTATAAGCTCTAAAATCAAATCTTTTCCGTAAACGTGCTCTTTTCTTTTACCTTTGAATACTACTTTGATGCTTTCGGGAATTTTAAACCAGCTTTTACCTGTAATCATACAAAATGCGATATCCGTACTTCCCATACCCGTAGAAAAAGCACCAAGTGCTCCGTGAGTACAAGTGTGGCTGTCGGCTCCTATAATAACATCTCCCGGGATTACAAGACCTTTTTCCGGAAGCAGTCTATGTTCAATTCCCATATCTTTTTCGTCAAAGAAGTTTTTTAAATTATGTTTATATGCGAATTCTCTGTTTATTTTCGCTTGGTTTGCCGAAGCTATGTCTTTTGGAGGAATAAAATGGTCTAAAACTATTGCAAAATTGTCCGGTTTTGCAAGTTTTTCGGCTCCACTCTCTTCAAACGCTCTAATTGAAATAGGAGTTGTAATGTCGTTTCCGATGGTCATATCAACATCACATAAAATAATTTCACCCGGTTTAACTTCGCGTCCTATATGTTCTGCGAAAATTTTTTCAGTAATAGTCATAGGCATATTAGTCCTTTTTTAATGAAATTATAGCTAATTTGATATAATTAATAAAAAAGGCGTAAAATGGCGAAAATTTTTATTTTTATAGGAGTGATTTTTATTATCATAGGGCTTTTGATGTATTTTTTTAAAGATTTTCCACTTTTTAATCTGCCGGGAGATATCGTAATTAAAAAGGAGAATTTTACTTTTTATTTTCCCGTTACGTCGTCAATTGTTATTAGTGTTGTTTTAAGTGTTGTTTTTTATGTTTTATCAAAGGTTTTAAAATGAGACTTTTTATAGCGACTCCGGTTAAGTTTCCACTTTATGGGGCTATTAAGCAGGATTTAGGGAGATTTATAGAAGGTAAATGGGTTGAAGGGTGGAATTTGCATTTAACTCATAAATTTATAGGGGAAGATGAGCCTAAGAAGTATGAGGTTAAATTCTCTTTTAGCCAAAAAAGCTTTAAAATAAACGGTATTGAGATGTTCGGTAAAAAGATTTTATATTTAAAAGCTGATATAAGGGATGAAATAAACAGACGGATAAATGAAAAATTTAATCTAAAAAACGACAAACCTTTTAAACCCCATATCACTCTTTGCAGGATAAAAGAGATTAAAGATAACGCTTTTTTTAAAGAACTTAAAAAGTGGGATAATATCTCTTTTGAAGTGCCTCTTGAAGTTTATCTTTATAAATCCACTCTTACGAAAAAAGGACCTGTTTATGAAAAAATCCATAAATATTAAAGCAGTAGCTTTAAAATATAAAGCCTATGAAGACAATGCCCCGAAAGTCATAGCCAAAGGCAAAGGCGAATTTGCAAAAAAAATAATCGAAAAAGCGAAAATTTACGATGTACCTTTGTTTCAAAACGAGATGTTGGCAGAAATGCTTTTAAATGTAGAAGTTGGAGAAGAGATACCTCCTAAGATGTATAAAGCCGTGGTGGATGTTTTTGTTTGGCTTCACGGGCTTGAAGAAAAAGCCCAGCTTAGTAAAACTTGAGTGACTTGAGTGAAATTTTTTAATAATAGTTATAATTTTATATATTTAATTTAAGAGGAGGGAATTATGAAAGATAAAGTATTGCTTAAATTAGCCAGAATGGCTATTTTGGAAGAGTTTGAAAATAAAAAGTTAATTGATAAAAACAAGTGGGTTGAGAAATATCCGTTTTTAAAAGAAAACGGAGCGTCTTTTGTAACTCTTAAAAAACACGGGACTTTAAGGGGTTGTATAGGTTCTATTTTACCTCATAGGCCTTTGATTGACGATATTGTATCAAACGCAAAAGCTGCAGCTTTTGAAGACCCTAGATTTCCACCTTTGAGAATTGAAGAGTTTGATGAAATTAAACTTGAGATTAGCCTTTTAACTATTCCCCAAAAAGTTGAGTATGAAGACAAAGAGGATTTAATGAAAAAAATTCGTCCTGGGATTGACGGGGTTATTTTACAACTTGCAAATCATCAGGCGACTTTTTTACCGAGTGTTTGGGAGGAGTTACCGGTTTTTGAGCTGTTTTTCGCTCATCTTTGTATGAAAGCCGGGTTGCCCGGGGATTGTCTTATGTATCATCCGGTAATTTATACTTATCAGGCAAGAGAGATAAAAGAGGATTAAATTTTAGCGTAATTTAATTTTGTGTATTGGAATTTATGTTAAAATTTAGCCAAAAAGGAATTTTATGAGATTGTTTTTTACACTCTTATTTGGGGTTTTTGCATTTGGAGTGAGTTTAAAATCTACATTTTTAAGTGGTAATAAGGTTGTAGCGAAAAGTTATATTATTTATAAACTTAATATTGAAAATCTGTTTAACGATTCAAACTTAAGCGATAAGAATATAAGCGATGAAAATATAAGTGGGATTAACAGATTTATTTTGAATTCTTTAGAGATTTATTTTAAAAAGAAAGTGGATAAAAACTCTACTCTTTTGACTAAAAAAACTTCTTTTATAGATTCTTTGCTAAAAATTAGCGATGTTAATTTGACCCCTTTTGAGGAAAAAAGAACTTCTCTTAAAGAGTTTAGAGCTGTTTTAGGTACTTTGAAGACGAAAAAAGAGGGTAATTTTTCTATACTCATTGGGGCTAGTGGACTGGAAGAGGCTAATAACTCAAGAGACGGGAATTTAAGTTTAAATATTCTTTATAACTTGCAAAAAGTTTATTTTAATCAGTTAAAAGAGTTAAATAAAATTCAGTTTGCAAAGCATAGTGGGGTTTTAATCGTAAATACTAAAACGGGAGCCGTCTTAACGGCTGTGAGTGATAGTAATTTGTCTTTTTTTAATAATATGTTTTTTACTTCTTCTAGGATAATGGCACTTCCTCATAATTTTTCTAAAGCATCTGAAATTAACGAAACGACTAAAAGCGGATATCTTAACTTTTTGCAGTTTACAAGAGCAGTTTTACCACTTTATGACGGAGGAGTGGATATTAATTTGAGATTTTTTAAAAATACGCCTATTGAAGTAACGAACTTAAGATATCCACAAAGCGATAAGCTAAAGGATATTTATGAAGGGAGATTGGAGGATAACGATAAAGTTAAATTATTCGTAATAAAAGATAAAAACGCTTTGAGGGTTTATTTTTTTGTGTATGATAAAAAACTCTTTACAAGAGAAAAACCAATAAGAGTGTTTGCTAAAAAGGATATAAATTGTACGTATCCTCAAATTGAGGGTAGTAAAAACGATAAAAAGGTAAATAAACTTTTAGCTTCGTTTCCAAAAGCCGACAGTGTAGATTATAGGATTTTGTTTTTGAATAAAAATTATTTGAGTGTGGTTTATAGGATTGTAAAAGATGACAAACTTTATTTCTTAGGGAAAAACATAGATTTGAAAGAGGGAAATTATATTACTTTGGCACGGGTTTTAAATGCTTGTAAAATTCAAAAGATCTTCAATTATTTAAACTCATATGAATACAAAACACCTATTTCTTTTATTTCATTAAATAATTTCGCTTTTAGTGAAAATAATTTTTATTTTTTTGAAAATATAAAAATGAATGATGGATTCAGAACCGGAGAAGAAATGGTAAAAATTCCTACGCAATTGGATATAAGATTAATTCCTAATACTGATTAATTATTTAAACTCTTTAGATAACATATCTTTAAAAAGATAAAATATTCCTCCGCTTAAGTCTATTACCTCTATTCCTTTATTCTCTAAAATACCAGCTGCTAGTTTGCTTCTATGACCAGTTCTACAGATGATAGCGAACTTTTTTACTTTTAATTTTTTTAAAAAGTTTGGATTAATTCTTCCGTATTCATCAAAAAACGTATCTTTTATAGCTCCCGGAATTACGCCTGTTATAGCCCATTCACTTGGAGTTCTTATATCGACTATTGGTATATTTTTAGCTTGAAGGGCTTTTATGTTTTTAAGGGTTGCCTGTAATGTTTGATAAGAAAATAAAAAAGTACTTAAAATTAATAGTATAATTTTTTTCATAAAAACTCCTTAAGGGATTAATTTGTATACGTTTAAACAACTTATAAAAGAAATAAAAAAATATAAGCGTGAATTTATATCGGCTCAAATTATAGCATTTTTTGCGACTCTTATCTCAATACCTATACCTATGCTTATGCCGCTTTTGATAGATGAGGTGTTATTACACAAAAAAGGCATTTGGGTAGAGAGTTTAAGTGGAATTTTTGGTAGCTGTTCGGCTTTTTGTTATGTGAATGTTACTCTTGTGGTTGTGCTTTTTTTAAGGGGGATGTTTGTTTTTTTGAATATCGTTCAGAGTTATTTTTTTGAGAAAATCACTAAAGATATCACTTATAAAATCAGGCTAAGGGTTTTGGCTCATTTAAAACATCTTTCGATAAACGAATATGAAAATTTAAAAACCGGAGATATAGCAAGTAGATTGATTAGCGACGTAAATACGGTTGAAGAGTTTTTAATTAAGTCCGTTTCGAGGTTTGTTATATCGTTTTTTACGTTAATAGGTGTTGCTGTTGTGCTTTTGCTTATTAATTGGAAACTGGGGCTTTTTATTTTGATTTTAAATCCTTTTGTAGTGGTGCTTTCGGGTAAAATAGCCAGAAAAGTAAAAGAATATAAAAAAGCCCAAAACAAATCCATTTCCGTTTTTCAAGAGGCTTTGATTGAGACGCTGGAGCTTTTTGAGCAGATAAAGGCTTATAATAAAGAGAAGTTCTTTTTTAAAAGACTTTTTGGTTTGGTAAAGGATTTGAAAGAGAAATCTTTTGAGTTTAGTTATAAAAGCGAGGCTTTTAATAAACTTAGCTTTTTGATATTTTTGATAGGGTTTGAAATTTTTAGGGCTGCCGGGATTTTGGCTGTGGCTTATGATAATTTAACTATAGGACTTATGCTTGCAGTTTATAGTTATTTATGGTTTATGATGACTCCTATTCAGGATATTATTTCCATTCAATACACCTATTTTGCCGCAAAAGCCGCACTTGATAGAATCAATGAAACTTTAAATTTACAAAAAGAGCTGGTTTTTCCTCATAAAAAAAAACCTTTTGAAAAAAGTGTAAAGGTGGAAATAAAAAATCTCTCTTTTAAATATAAAGAGAGTGATTGGATTTTAAAGAATGTTAACTGTAGCATTTATCCTAATAAAATTACAGCTTTAATAGGTGCTAGTGGAGGTGGAAAGACTACTTTGGCAAAAATTATAGCCGGATTTTTCGTGCCGGTAGAAGGGGAAGTGTTTTATAACGGAATTTGTTTTAAAGAGATAGGGCTTGATAAGATAAGACAAAACGTTAGTTTGATTTTGCAAGAGACGAGACTCTTTAACGACACTTTGCTTTTTAATCTTACTTTAGGAAGAGAGTTTAAAGAAGAAAAGATTTGGGAGGCTTTAAGACTTGCCGAAATGGAGGAGGTTGTCAGAAGTTGGCCTAAAGGATTGTTAACTTATGTAGGGAAAAACGGGGTAAAATTGAGTGGGGGTCAAAAGCAAAGAATAGCAATTGCCAGAGCACTTCTTTATAAGCCCAAAATAGTAATACTTGATGAGTCTACTTCGGCTTTGGATGTGGATACGGAAGAGAAAGTGTTTAAAAATATAGAAGGGTTTTTAAAATCAAGAACGACTATTATAATAGCTCATAGGGCAGAAACTATTGCAAAGGCAGAGGATGTTTTAATGATAAAAAACAAAGAGATTATAACTTTGAGTTAGTTAATAATGCTCATACTAAACATCGGAAGTAACATAGCAGTTACGATAAATCCTATAACTCCTCCTACTATAATAATCAAAATAGGCTCCATTAAATTTATTAAAGTGTTGCTTAAAAGTTCATTTTCTTCAAAGTATATTTCACTTATGTTTTTTAACACCTCATCTACTTGAGAGGTCTCTTCGGCTAAGGATAGGGCTTGAAGAAATGATTTATCAAAATTAAATCCGGCTTTTTTTAAGGATATTGAAAGTTTTTTTCCTTCTATTACGTCTTGTATGGCTTTTAGGAAAATTTCTTTTATATATTCGTTTTCAAGGGTATTGGTAGCCATATTAACGGCATTGATGTAATTTATTCCGGAATTTATAAGGGTTGAGGTAAGATAAGAAAATCTTCCGAGTTCTTTTGAGATTATTAATTTTTTGATAATGGGTATTTTTAAAAGCGTTTTATGAAAAAGAAGCCTGATTTTTCTCTTTTTTAAAGAGAGTTTTATTAAAACCGCGGCTCCTCCTAAGGCTATTAAGATATTAAGCCAGTTGTGTTGGAGAAAGTTTCCAAGAGATATTACGATTTTTGTAACTAAAGGCAAGTCTTTATTTAGGTTTTCGAATACTTTTACGATTTTAGGAACCACTACGCTTAACATAAAAAAGACCATAAACATAGATACGACAACTATAAACATAGGGTATATCATAGCCTGGGAGGTTTTGGAGGCTATTTTTTCCTCTTCTTTTAAAAATTTAGCCATTTCTATTAGGATAATATCCAGTTTACCGCTCTCTTCGCCTATTTTTATGCTGTTTTTTATGTATTGGGGGATTTTTAGGATTTTTTGATTTTCTACGGAGTAAAAAAACGATTTTCCTTCTTTTATAGATTTTTCAAGTTCACTTAAGAATTTTACCATTTGATGAGAAGATTGGCTTTTTAAAAGATTAATTGCACTTATTAGTGGGATTGAAGCTTTTAGATAAAGCCCCAAGGAGTGTAGGGTTTTTGAGAGTTCTTTTTTATTGGTTTTTGATATGTTTAAATTTAGTGTTTTTGTAGGTTTTATCTCTAAGATATATAGGTTGTTTAGTCTGTTTTTTGCTTCGGTTAAAGAGTTTGCCTCTATTTTTCCTTTTATTTTTTTACCCTCTTTCGTATAAGCTTTGTATTTAAATTCCACCTTAATCCTTTAGCCCTACTCTAATAGCCTCTTTTAAGGAAGTTTCTTGATTTATTACCATCTCAAGAATGTTTTCTTTAATGGTTTTCATTCCGTGTTTTATCATTTGCCGTTTTAGTTCTATATCATTTGTTTTATTTGCGATAAGGGCTTTTATTTCATCATTCATTACAAAAATCTCTCCCACTGCTTTTCTTTTTATATAGCCTGTGAAGTTACATTTAGGACACCCTTTTGCTTTTGAGATAAAAGGAGGGAGTTTGTATTTGTTAAGCAGAGGGTCTTTTTCTATTATGGATTGTAGCTTGGTTGAGGGTTCTTGTTCTTTACACTCACACAATATTCTAACAAGTCTTTGAGATAAAATTCCTATTAAAGAAGAAGCGATTAAAAACGGCTCTATTCCCATATCCATAAGTCTTGTAATGGTAGAGGCTGCATTGTTGGTATGAAGGGTCGATAGCATTAAGTGTCCCGTTAAAGCGGCTTGAATGGCAATAGAAGCCGTTTCTTTATCTCTTATTTCCCCTACCATTATGATATCCGGGTCTTGACGTAAAATACTTCTAAGCCCGGAGCTAAACGTAAGTCCTACTTTCGGGTTTACCTGGATTTGGTTTATATTATCGGCTTTATATTCTACCGGGTCTTCGATTGTTATTATGTTTTTTTCGGGTGTTGCTATTGTTTGCAAGAAACTGTGAAGTGTTGTGGATTTTCCACTACCGGTAGGTCCTGTTACTAAAATCATTCCATAAGAGTGTGTTAAAAGCTCTTGAAGGTTGGTTGTTACTTCTTTATTGAACCCAAGTTCTTTTAAAGATGGAATATCCTCACTTTCCATAAGCAGTCTAAGGACCGCTTTTTCTCCGAAATATGTAGGAATAATAGAGACTCTTATATCGGTTGTTTTATTTGAAATTTTTATTTGACATCTTCCGTCTTGCGGGACTCTTTTTTCGCTTATATCAAGGTTTGAGATTACTTTTATTCTATTGATTACAAGGTTTGTTATGTTTTTTTGAATAGTGGCTTGTGTTATTAACACGCCGTCTATTCTAAAACGAACGGTTCCGAAGTTTTCGTGGGTTTCTATATGAATATCGCTTGCTCTTTTTTTTATAGCTTGAAAGAACATAGAATTTACGAATTTTATAATAGGAGCCGAGTTTTCCGAATCCAAAATGTCAAGCCCGTTTTTTATAAAGTCATCTAAACTCAAATCCTCTTCCGCTTCTAAGTTGCTGTTTTGAAGTTCTTTTTGGGTTTTAACTTCCAAAAATTGATTAAGAAGTCTGTTAAAAGAGTCTTTATCCGTTAATATTATTTCAAGCGGAATATCTATTTTATTGTAAAAATTAAGAGCGTCTATTAGGTGGTCTTGAGTTGTAAACAAGTAGGTTTTATTATCTAAAACACCGGGCAGTAAAGAGAATTTAATCCCCTCTTCTATATTGAAATTTTCTATTTCTACAGCTTTTGGATTTATATTATTTAACGTTAACATTTAACTTTCTTTTTTTAATATAATCCAGAGCAAATTGTCTTTCTAAATGATTTAGTTTTGCCAGGGTCAATCTTAATTTATCCAAATCGGTATTTTTTTTAACGATATAAGGCGTTAAAATTATAACAAGTGTCGTTTTGTCTTCGTTAATTTCTTTGTGTTTAAATAGATTCCCAATTACCGGGATATCGCCTAAGAGAGGTACTTTTTTTATTGTAATGTCTTTATTGTTTCTGGCAAGACCACCTATAATTATACTTTGACCATTATTTACTATTGTTGTTGTTTGAATTTCTCTTTTAGAGGTTGTAGGCAAAGTCAAATCTGGTGAGCCCGGAAGTATGTCTTCTATTGTGGATTCTATGTTTAAAGCGACTTTATTGTCGCTGTCTATTCTAGGAGTTACTTTTAAGGTAAGTCCTATATCTTGTCTGGTATAAGATACTGATGTAGTTGTAGAAGTAGTTTGACCGGTTTTTACGGAAATTGTTTTTCCTACGTAAATGGTTGACGGGGTGTTGTTTATACAAAGAATTGATGGTTCGCTTAATTTTTTGGCAGCTCCAAATGTTTCTAATAAATCAAGCGTAGCACCAAGAGCTAAGCCTTGTTTAAGAGTAGGCACACTTAATCCTAATGAAGTTACGTCAAATGCAATTGCCGGTCCTCCCATATTGGCACTAAGGGTATAAAGTCCACTGCTTCCGCCGCTTCCTGCTAAAAGACCGAGTTTTGTTCCCATTTGAGAGGCCTTTAGGTTGCTGATTTCCAGGATTCTGGCTTTTACGTATACCTGCATTTTAGGGATATCCAAAGCTTTTATAATTGTTTTTATGGTTTCCATTTGAGAGGGTGTGGCTATTACTATTAAAGAGTTCGTTTCTTTGTTTTCCGTAATTGATGGAGAATTTTTTTTATATTTTAAAGAGACTATTTTTTGCAAAACTTTTGTCATATTCGTAACATCCGAATTCTTAAGGGTAATAATTTTAGTTATCTGATTTAGGGGTTTTGGTTTTGTATCCAGCTTTTGTAGGTTGAGTATTATTGAGTTTACTACTTTTTTAGGACCTATAACGATAAATGAGTTTGAGTTTTCATTCGGGACTATTTTGTATTTATAAATTTTAGGGTTATACATTGTTGATGTAATATCGTTTATTTTTTTAAATACTTTGGTAACTTGAGCGTTTTTTAAAGAATAATATTTTATAATCGGTTTATTAAAACGATCCGTTTTTTTTAAAATCTCTTTTATTACTTTTATATTTTTAGGATAATCGGTAATTATTAAAATATTTTCGTTTTGATTAAGGACTATTTTTCCATATTTACTTTTTAAATAAAAAATTTGTTGATAAGCGTCTCTGACGGAAATATTTTGTAATTTAATAATAGTCGTTTTAACTGAAGATAATGAATTATCAAGACTGGGTGCTTCTTTTAATAGGTCGGAACTTCTTATGACTTTTAAATAGTCGTTTTCTTCAATTATAGTGTAACCTTTAGAACGTAATACGCTTAGTAAAATATTAAAAACATCCTCTTTTTTTATAGGTTTGACAGATATAAAATTAACTTTACCGGAAAGTGAAGTGTTAATTAAAATATTTTTATTAGTGATTTTAGCCGTCATTTTTATAAAATCTTTTATATCCAGATTTTTGAAGTTTAAATTAATATAAGTTGCATTTAATAAAATTACCGTTGATAAAAAAATTTTAATTAATTTCATAACGAATTACCTTTATAGTGTTGTTTCTTTTTATGGTTATATCTAAATCTTCGTATTTTTCTATATTTTTGTAAAGTTTCCAAGCTAAATTGTCGTTTAATTTTTTATTGTTTACAGCAATTATTATATCTCCCGTTTTCAGACCTATTTTATCGAATATACTATGAGGTTTTATATAAGTTATTTTATAACCGTTTGGGGTATTGATTATATTAATGTTATTCCAAATTTTCAAAGGGTTGTTTTTTACCGATTTAATATAGGATTTTTTAATTTTCACTTTTTCTGATTCGGAGATGTTTGTAAAATTATTGTTTGTATTTTTAAATTTTAAAATATATTTTTTGGAGTTTTTTTCGAAAATAGCGGAATTTTTATTTATTGTTACTAGTTTATACCCTTTGTAATAACCGTTTAAATCTATAAAGATATTTTTCTTATCGTATATAATAACGAAACCTTTATCGTTATCTTTATATAAAGCTTTTAAACTTACTCCTTTTAAAGGGGAGATATTTAAAGGAGTTTGATAAAAGACTTTAAAGATTTTGGAAAGATTAATATTAAATATTTCCGATGTTTTTTTGATGTCGTATTTTAAAGGTACGGAAGGTAAAAATAATTTTAGAAAAGTTATAAGGAAAAAACCGCTTATAATACCGATTAAAAACCATAAAATATATTTAATATATCGCATAATAATAATATCCTTTGGCATCTTTTTTTAAGAGGTTTTTAATAGCGTTTGACGGATTGGAAAAATAGATTTTTAAATAATGATTTTTTAAATCGATTTCTCCTTTTAAAATCGAATTTTCGTTTTTAGCCGTTAAATTGATTTTATAAGGTTTAAAAAGAGTGTAATATAGGTTTAATTGTTTGAGATTAAAATTAAAGTCCGTTTTTAAATTTTCGATATATATAGTATTAAAGAGAATAAAAGGCTTGATAGTCGCTTTTTTAAAAGAGCATATTTTGATGTCGTTTTTATAAATTTTAGTATTATTCAAAGTAAGAAAATGTGAATTTTTAATTTTGCTATCGATATAAATGTGTTGGCGAGACAACACTCTTTGTATATAAAAAAACAATTCTGCAGAAGGGAAAAAAATAATTATTCCTATAAAAAATCCTATTAAAAATAAAAAGAAACGTTTCATTCTTCTATCACTCCGTTAAATACGATTGAGGAGTTGTTGTCTTTTATTTCAAAGTTTTTTATTTTGTAAGAAAGTTTTAGGAAATCGGATATTTTGTAAAGTTGAGATTTTTTAATATTGCACATTATTTTACCTTTTTCGATTTGACAGTTTTTAGGTAAGGTTTTTAGTGCGTCTTGAGATAATTTTCTTTTTAAAAAAATATATTCTTTCGCTTTTTCTTTATATTTTTCGAAATATAATATTTCTTCTTTAAGTTTTTGGGAAGAGATATTGTAAATGTTTAAATTTATAATGCTTATTAATAGTGCCGTTAACGTTATTAAAATGTATTTTTTATTCATATAAATCAGCTTCGTAAGGAGATGTTTTTGAAATAACTTTAAATTTTTTCTTAAAATAAAAATCCAAGTTTCTTTTTGAATCGATTTTTATTTTATACTTATTGTTTGTAAAAGATAAATAAATAGCTTTTTCGTCTTTTCTAAGAGGTATATGAGTTATGAATTCCAAATCTTTTTTTAGTTTCACTTCTTTTTGATAACGAGTTTTTAAATCGGAAATTATAGAGTCCATTTCGAATGTGGTAGACGGAAGATTGTAAGTTTTTATTAAAGAATTTTTTTTATTTTCCAAAACTATAACCGTATCGTTGTTTTTTAGCGTTTGTAAGAATACGGCGGCATTAAATAGAAAGAAAATTAAAAAAATCAGAATCAAAAACTCTTTATCCATATTCGTTTTATGAGAGTTTACTTTATAATTGGATAATTTTATGTTCGATAAAACTTCTGTTATTTCTTCTCCTTCGTTTTCGAAAGGAAAACAAAAAAGTAAATCGTTTATTTTCTTTATGCAGTAATGAGGAGGTATTTTTATTGAATCGTAATCGTATAATTCTATTTGAGCTAATCTTATCGAATTTATATATTTTTTAGGAATTTTTAGGTTGAGGTCTTTTTTTATGGCATATGCAAAATATTTACCGTCTAAATAAAAAGCGTCAAAAATATAATTTTCATCCAATTTAAAAAGGGATTTTGATAATTTTTTTGCGTCTTTTAGAGATTTTATGGGAATGTCTATTTTTTTTATCCAATAAAATTGAGGAGACAATATAACATCCACTTTTGAATTTATTTTTTCATTAAAATTTTTAGTATAAAGGATTAGCTTCAATATTTATAACCTTTTTTTTACGGATATCGTAAGTGATTCGGATTTTATTTTGGATATTATGATAAATATATTCGATTTTTATTAAAACCCAAAAACTATTTTGATTTTTGAAGTTAATTATACCCAAATTATTTTTTTTGTCGCATTTTAAGTCGGTAATATTTAAGTATTTTTTTACGTCTTTATTCAAAACTTCACAAGTAAGAGAATTGTTTTCTCCGTTTCCGAAAAATATAAGATTATCCCACGGAATTTTTAGGATATTTTTATCGTTTGTTTTTTGAACGTAATAATTTAAAATTTGTAAAAAATGCTTTTTATTGTAAATTTTTCCGTTTTGAAATAAATTATTTTGCAAGATTATCTCGCTATTTGCTTCTCTTTCTAAAGAATCTTTATCCAAAGTATCTAAAATTATGTCTTTAAAAAAGATAGGGTCTTTTATATCGTATGTTTCCAAGATATTAGTTAAATAAGTATCTATTAAAGGATTAATTTTTTTTTTAAATAAATACGCGTTTATGTCCGGTTTATTAAAAATAGGAGAAATTTCGATAATAGCTTTTAGGTCGCCTTTTTTACTTTGTATAGGGAATGTTTTGAAAATTTTTTTAGTTTGTTTAAGTGTTTTTAATTTTATTGAATTAAGCAATTCGATGCTGTTTTTAATTAATAAATTTTCTTGAGGGATATTGTTTGTTTTTAAGCTTTTTTGAGTGGTGCTTAAAATAAATCCAAGAATAGATATAACTATAAACAAAAACATTAAAGTGATTAAAAGAGCTACAGACTTTCTCATATTTGTCATTCTTTTGTAATTTATCTGTTAAAAACAATTGACATTTTATCATAAGTTGGTATATAATAATGTTAACCCAACCTTAAAAAAGGGGAAAAAGGAGAAAAAATGAAAACAAGTACAAAATTACTGCTATCGTCAGTGATTGCAGCGGCAGTTTTAATCGGATGTGGAAGTGGTAGTGCAAGTGACGTTTCTGGTAGCGTAGAAGCTAGTAAATTAGAAGGTGTAAAAGTTTGTGTAAAAGGTACAGACAATTGTGCTATTACTGATGCAAACGGAAAATTTACTTTAGCACCTACTCCTTTACCGGTACAGCTTGAAGTAAAGGTAGGAGATAGTATAATTGGAAGTGCTAGTGTAACTTCAATTACGCCTACTATTACGCCGACAGTACTGGCTGATGGAAACTCAACGGTAGCGGCTTATATAGGTGCACTTCTTCATAAAGCCGCGAACTGTTCTTATAATGATGAAAATTGTAGTTTAAAAAATGTAAGGAAGTTAGATATAGATAAAAATCAAAATTTACCTATAGTAGATGAACTTAAAGAAAAACTTGCCGCTTCTGCTACCGTTAAAGTAAAAGTAAACGGAGTTGAAATAAATTTAACCTCAACGGATAAAGACTTATATCAAACAGCAAACCCTACAATGAGCGGTGCAACTCCAACTTTCCGTGGAGCGTTAACGAGAGGGGATTTTGCCGAGTTTAAATTTGATACTGATACAAATAAAGTTACGTATAAAGTAACAGGTAATTTATACAATATCAGTGATACTAAAGAGTTAAAAAACGTTTACAATAACGTTTTCTTTACTGATAGAGATAATAACTTCTATTTCTTTTCGGGTACGTTAGGAGTATCTTATATTAATTATAACAATAATCAACTTTCTTTAATAGGTCTTCAAGTACCGGCTCAAGAAATTGCTCCATCTATGTTAAAAGAATTTGTCAATAAAAGATACAATTATATGGAAAACGATGGGACTAGGTTAAGTTTTGAATTTATAGATATTAATTCAAGCGATGTAAACAGTTTAAGAGGTACTTGGAGGAAAGGAGATGGAAATAGTGGTACGTGGGAAGTAAACGGGTCTCATTTGGATGTATATCAAAACGGTTCAAAAGCAGCAAATATAGTTTTAAGACCCGGTATTAGTAGAAATAGTATTATAGTTGACTTAGTAAGTGGAGGATACGGAATAGGAGTTGAAGCTAAAGCTTTAACGAATGAGGATATGACGGGAACTTATTATTATATGAATTTGGAATCTACAGGAGGAGTTTGTTACGGTAAAGTTAGAGTAAATGGAACTCAAATGTCACATCAAGATGAGAAATGTTATAATTCTACTACCTTAAGTGAAAGTTTCGGTTTAATTTTAAATCCGAACGGAATGAACGGATTGGCTCAAGTACTTGATTCAAACGGAAATCCGACTCAAGAGTATGTATTCTTAGACCCGGAAGATGGATTTTTTATTAGGGTAGGAAGTAACGGACTATCAATAGGTTCAAGCAAACCGTTAAAATAATTTTTCGGTTTGCTTTTTTTTAAAGGAGTTAAATGAAAAAGGCTTTTAGTTTAATTGAGGTTATGATTGTTATAGTTATTTTAGGACTTATAGCTTCATTGGTTGTGCCTAATTTAATTTCTCAAGGGGAAAAAGCAAAAGAAAAACTTGTTTGTGTTCAGATGAAATCTTTAAAAAACGCTTTGGATTCTTTTAAAGTTGAAGAGGGAAGTTATCCTACTACGGAAGAAGGATTAAAAGCCTTAATTCAAAATCCAAATCCCCAAAAATATCAAAGCTATCCTACAAAAGGATTTTTAAATTCCAAAAAACTTCCAAAAGACCCGTGGGGGCATAGATATATTTACGTTAACAATAACGGTAATATAGATATTATTTCGCTAGGTGCCGACGGTAAAGAGGGTGGAAGCGGAGAAAACAAAGACATTAGACTTAGCGAATGCGGAAATTAGGATTTAGTTTAGTAGAACTTTTGGTTGTAATTGTTATTATTTCGATAGTTACTTTTTTGAGCGTTAGGTTTTTTTATACTCAAAAAAAGTGCGAAAATATTTATGTTTATAAAAACAACCGTTTTGTTTTGGATAAAAATTATACCTTTCAAACAAAAAACGGTTTTTATAACAGTGCCATTATAAAATGTAATGGTAGAATTTTTGTTATCAAGCCTCTTTTTAAAAAGGAAGTTTCAACTTTAAAAGAAGCCAAAGAAATTTTTTACAATACTTCCTATGCTCCTAAAAAAGGATATTATTGAAATCTTTTACTTTAATAGAAACGGTTATAGCCGTTACGATAGCGTTTTTGGTAACGATAGTGGCTTTAAACGTAACTAAGAGTGCTTATTTTTTTGTCTCAAACGCAAAAGAGAGAAGAGATTTTTCTTATAAAGCAACTGTTAGGATTTTTAATGATGGTAAAAACGCTTATGAAATGGTAAGGGATTTTAATATTACAAACGATAAGGTTATTTCGTCTTTAAAAAAGGATAAATTTTTTTTAAAAAAAGAGATAGAATATAAAAATAAAATTACTTTTTTTAAATTGAAAGTTTTTGATAAACATCACTCCATAACTTTATACGGATTAGAATGAAAAAGTCTTTTACTTTAATAGAGCTTTTAATTTCCGTTTTGATTTTGTCGGTACTTTTTTTTGCTTTAAGCAGTTTTGTATCTTCTTTAAAACTTTCTCAAAATTCCATACAAAAAAAGTTTGACTCTTTAAAAAACGATACGTTAAGAGTTCTTTATTACGATATAATAAACGCTAATAACGTAACTATAGAAAAAAGGGGTAATTTCATAAGGGTTTTTATGCAAACTAGCAACTCTTTTTACAACATAGCCAAGCCTTATGTTTTTTGGTATGTGAGTAAAAATAAAAATACTCTCATAAGATACGAATCTCCAAAGTCTTTTAGTTTGGAAAATAAAGAGTTTTATTTGGATAAATTTATGCAAAATGTTAAAATTTTCAAAATTTATAAAAATAGAGGCAAATATTTTATTTTTTTAAAGACGAAAAAGCCTATTTACTTTGAATTTTATAAAGGATTTTAATGGTTGTAAAAGCGTTAGATAGTAAATACACCCCCACCGATATTGCAGTAGGAAGTGCTAGAAGCTGTTATTTTGGCAAACATATAATAACTCCTAATGATGTTACAAATTGGGATAAAAAAAACGATTTGCTAAACTCTATTTTTAAAGCCGGTCATCATACCACTCTTATGCATTATCATTTTACGTTTTTGATTGAGGGAATGAGCAGATTGCTTATATGGAGACTTTTACATTCGCATCCTTTTTATAATTCCGAACAAGTCTCGCAAAGATACGCCAAAATGAAACTTGAAAATTTTACCTACCCTAAGAGAGCGGATAAAAAAAAGTGGCAAAAATATTATGAGAATATGTTTTTTTATTATGAAAAACTAATTGAGGAATTAACCCCTAAAATCGAATTGGTATTGCCAAAATTTAAAAAAAAAGAGGCTAAAAAAAGAGCTCAGGAATTTGCAAGGTATCTTTTACCGCTTGGAATGAATGCACATCTTTACCATTCTATAAATGTTATTACAGCTTTAAGATATATTAACGCCGCAAAAATAATCCCGGAAGCAAAAAACGAAGCGAACGAATTTGTGTCTAAATTAAAAGAGGAGATGATAAGAATAGATAAAAACCTCAAATCTTTAATAGAGTTTGCTGAAAAAGAGGATGTCGTTTTTCCTTCTATAGATATTGAAAAAATAAAAAAAGAAAAAAACATTACTAAAAAAGTGGAAGTTTTCGATATTGTGGATTATGATTTTGAGTTAAATGAAAATTATGCAGGGGTTTTAAGAGCTTCAAATATCTATTTGGATGAAGCTATTTTGGGTAGTTTTAACTCATACATTAAACTTTCTCTTAGTGCCGATGCTCAAAATCAAAGACACCGTCGCTCACCGGCTATAAGAGCTAAACTTGAAAATATGTATAAAAGAGACTTTTATATGCCGAAAATTTGTGAGAGTGTGAAAGAACTTTATTTAAAAGCGGTTGAATACTCTTATGACTTTTTTGAAAGTCAAAAAGAGATATTAGGTTTTGGAGAAGCCGCTTATGCACTTTTAAACGCTCATAATATAGAAATTATAGAACATAACGATTTTCAAGAATTTGCTCATAAAGCCCAAATGAGGCTTTGTTATAACGCTCAAGAAGAGATATTTGATATTGTTTACAATCAGGTAAAAGAATTGAAAAAAGCCGGAGTAAAGGCTGCTGAAAAGTTTTTGCCTCCTTGTACGTTAAGATACAAAGAGAATATAAAACCTATATGTCCGGAGGGAGATAGGTTTTGTGGGGTAAAAGTTTGGAAGATGGATTTTAATGACTATAATAGGGTTATTTAGTGGGTATAAGTGATTATTTGTATAGTGAATTTGACAGTGATATTGTCGAAGAGTTTTTAATGCTACTTGATGTTTTAGAAGATAATATGGATTTGACGATAGAGAGTCTTTATCAAGATAGTGAAGCTTTAAACGACCTTTTTAGGATGTTTCATAACTTAAAATCGGCAAGTGGATTTTTAAAACTAAAAAGAATTCAAACCTTTGCCCATTTTGTAGAGGATATTTTGCAAGATGCGAGAGATAAAAATAAAATTACCGAAGAGTTAATAGACTGGCTTTTTAAGGTTTCGAATCAGTTTCATATCTGGTACCGAAATATAACAAACAACGAAGAGTTGGCACCTTTACAAAAAGAGATATTTAAAATTCCAAAATTGTAGGAGAGTAGATGAAAAAAGATAACGAAGCTATTTTTATTGAAAGAATAAATAAAATAAATCCGTCAATTCTTAAAGGGTTAAAAGAAAAAAAAGAGTTTTCTTTTAGAATAAACAGACACAAAGCTTCCCTAGAAGCGATTGAAGAGCTAAGAAAAGAGGGGTTTAATCCTAAGAAGGTTGAATGGAGTGAGTGGGTTTATACCCTTCCTATGGAAGATAGAAAAAAGATAACCAAAACCAAAACTTATACAGCGAATAAAATCTATATTCAAAACCTCTCTTCTATTATTTCTGCGTTGGCATTGGATGTAAAAGAGAATGATTGGGTTTTGGATTTGGCGGCGGCTCCCGGTGGGAAGAGTCTGATTTTTAGCGAAATAGCAAGAAAAGTCAGTGCCGTAGAACCAGATAAAGGTAGGTTTTTTAGAATGAAAAGAAACTTCAAAGAACACGGTGCAAAAAATATCCAAACTTACAATAAAGATGGTCGTTTTGTTTATAAAGCCACCGGAGAGATGTTTGATAGGGTGTTTTTGGACGCTCCTTGCAGTAGTGAATCCCATATAGACTTTAACGAAGGTATTACGTGGTGGAATTTAAAAAGAGTTAGACGTTTTGCAAAGCTTCAAAAAGAGCTTATTATTTCGGCTTTTGAGGCTTTAAAACCGGGAGGTGAGATGATATTTGCCACTTGTACGTTTTCTCCGGAAGAAAATGAAGAGAGTGTGGATTTTTTGCTTAAAAAGTATGAAAACGCAGAAATTATGGATGTTAAACTGTCTATTGAGAATATTCAAAACGGTCTTACAAAATGGGAAGATAAAGAGTTTCATCCCGATGTAAAGAAAAGTGTTAGGATTTTACCAAAAGACGCTTACTCGGGCTTTTTCTTTGCGAAAATAAAGAAAAATTAGTTTTTAAATTTTTCTTTTACAGCTTTTAGAGCCGCTATTACGTCGTCTATATTTTCATACGGAATATGAGCTTTCCAGTCAGGGTTGTTTTCGTCTCCGTTTAGAGAAATTCCTATACTTATAACCGGTTTTGAGTTTTTTCCGTAAGGTTCTTTTATATGAGATACAGTAATTTTTCCTTCTTTTGTGTTTGCCAGAGGAAATTCTGCGATTACTTGATTTGTTTTCATTTTTACTCCTTTTTTTTATTATATCATTTTTAAAAACTTTTCTATCTCTTTTTGGAGATGTTTTAAATCTTTTGAATTGTCTATTACAAAATCGGCTAACTCTTTTTTCTTTTCAATATCCATTTGATTGTTTAAAATAGCTTTAGCGTCTTTTTCCGTTACGTTGTCTCTTTTTATTACTCTTTGAATTTGAATCTCTTTTGGAGCGTATACTACTAGGACTTTATTGAAGTTGTAGTTTTGTTTTTCAAAATACAAAGGTAAATCCACAAAATATGCAACACCGTCTTTTTCGTATTTTTCACAAAGTAAAAGTACTCTTTTTTTTACTTCCGGTAGGATTATATCTTCTAGCGATTTTAGCTTTTCTTTGTCGTTAAATACTATTTTTCTTATCTCTTTTCTGTCAGTTGTGTTGAAGAGTTTTTCTATTTTGTCTTTTTTTTCTTTAAAAACTTCTTTACTGATTTTGTCTGCGTCTATTATTTTATATCCGTACATTTTTAAAAAAGAAGCGACGGTACTTTTACCCGTACCTATGCCTCCAGTTAAAACGATTGCGTTTTTAAAGTCTGATAACATCTTTGATATTCTCAAAAATATATTTAGGTAAAATGAAACTTGCTAAATGGATGTCGGTGTGATAATAGTGAGTGTTTTGTACGAAATCGCTTCTGTGTCTTATTAAATCAGCTGTAGGGTGAATCTTTTTACTTGCGAATACCAAAGCTTTTCTTGTGCCGTCTTCTTCTATAAAATAGTAAGGCATTACGATATAAAAAAGTTTGCTTAAATTTGCAAATAAGTCTCTATCTTCTAAAGATTTTGCAGTTGTTATGTATATTCCTTTATCGTTTAGTTTTTGGTAAATCTCAACTAAATCTCCCGGGGTCTTTTGGATGATTAAATCATATTTTTCTTGAAAGTTTTCATTAAAAATTTCAAATTTTTTAGTTAGTATTTTATTAAACTCTTCATTTAATTCACTAGGTACCAAAAACTTATCTCCATACTCTTGAGTACAAGCCCCAACCAGTGCCATCATCTCTTTTTGAATTTGAGTCATAGTTTTCCTTTTTTGGGCTTAATATATCAAAAAAATTTGATTTTGTAAAAAATTTTGGTATATTTCGGACAAAATTTATCTAAAAGGAATGGAAATGTTTAAAGTTGATATCGAAAAACAGTGTGGATGTGTTAAAAGAAGCGGACTTGAGTTTCCTAAAATATTTGAAACAAAAGAAGAGGCGGAGTTTGAAGCTTTAAAACTTGTAAACCATATGAACGCTAAATTTTGTAAAAAGCATAGATTTTTCGTAAACGAAGAGGGAGATACTTTTAAAATTTACGTAGAACTTTCTTGCCCTAGCGTAAGCTAAGGACTTTAGGCTCTTTTATGGTTGCTCATTTATGTTGTAGTGTTGATGCCGGTTATTTTTTAAAACGTTTAAAGGAAGAATTTAAAGACGAAGAAATTATAGGCTTTTTTTATGATCCCAATATTCACCCCTTTAGCGAATTTAAATTAAGAAGTTTGGATACCAAAAGAATATGCGAAAAATTAGGTATTAAGTATGTAGAAGGAGAGTATGATTACGAAAGCTGGTTAAAAGCTGTAAAAGGTAAAGAAAACGAACCGGAAAAAGGCAGCAGGTGTTCTATATGTTTTGATCACTCTTTGGAAGCTACGGCACGATTTGCCAAAAGTAGGGGAGAGGATACTATTACTACCTCTTTGCTTATGTCTCCTATGAAGTCTCAAGAGCAGTTAAATTCTATAGGGAAAGTTATCAAAAGAAAATATAACATAAACTTTTACGCTCCCGATTTTAGAAAAAAAGGTGGAACTCAAAAGCAGCAGAAATTTGCCAAAGAGATGAAAATGTATAGGCAAGATTATTGCGGATGTATTTACGGAATGTGGCGTCAAAAACGGCATCAAGAAGTAATTGATGAACTTTTTTCCCCTATTACGAAACAGATTTTGCCCTCAAGCATTGAAGAGAAACTTTTAATTTACACCAAACGGCTGGATTATGAGGAAAAAGGAATAGAATATAAAATCTTAAAAGAGAACTTTTTAAATTACAGACTTTTACAAGGCGTTGTTAAAGCTAATAAAGAAGTTGTTGATAGTTATATTCTTTTTTATTCTTATCTTGAGCGTGGTGTAAGAGGAAGGGTTGAATATATAAAAGACGGGGTCGGATATTTTAACCGAATGCAGATAATCTTCGTAACTCTTAAAAAATTTAATGCTGTTTTAAATAAAACATATAAAAATGTTAAAGATATATTTTCTTCGCCTCCTAATGTTGATGAGGAGATTTCGTTTAGGGAAAAAATAACTCATACCAAATACTCTTTATCTCCTATAATTGTGGTAGATGAGATTGATAACAAATATGAAGTAGATATAAAAGTTAAAGTTTATCCGGATGTGAGAGAAATTTTGATAAAATTATAATAAAAAAGGAAAACCATGGTTTTTGATATTAATCAAATTCAAGAGATGCTTCCGCACAGATATCCGTTTTTATTGGTTGATAGAATTACCGATGTAAAAGAGGGCGAATATGTTGAGGGATATTTAAATATTTCTATTACAAATCAAGTTTTTCAAGGCCATTTTCCCGGACATCCGATTTATCCTGGGGTTTTAATAATTGAGGGAATGGCTCAAACGGGAGCGACTTTACCGTTTACCATAATAAATAAAGACGAATTAAACAATAAAGTCATATATTTTATGAGTATTGACAAAGCAAAATTCAGAAAACCGGTGCTTCCCGGAGATAAACTTGTTTATAAAGTATTTACAATTAAACATAAAGGAAAAATCTGGCATCTTAAAGGAGAAGCTTACGTAGACGGAGAGCTTGTTAGTGAAGCCGAACTTAAAGCTATGATTATGGACAAATAAATTAAATGGAAACTAAAATGAAAGCGATTATAAAAGGTAAGATAGGTAAAAACTGCAAAATAGGCGAGGGTGTTATTATTGATGAAAATGTAGTAATAGGAGACAATAACATAATAGAACCTTACACTTTAATTACCGGTCATACTACAATAGGGGACAATAATCACATCTATTCCCATGCGATGATTGGTAGTGAGCCGCAGGATTTAAAGTATAACGGAGAAGATACGAAACTTGTTATAGGCAACAACAATAAAATTCGTGAATTTACTTTTATAAATACCGGTACCGTAGGTGGTGGTGGTGTTACGAAAATAGGAGATAATAATCTTTTAATGGGATATGTCCACGTAGCTCACGATGTAATTATCAGTAATAACTGTATTTTAGCAAATGCAGTAACTCTTGCGGGGCATGTGGAACTTGAAGATTATGTAGTAATAGGAGGTATGACTCCGGTTCATCAGTTTGTAAAAATAGGGGCTCATGCTATGATAGGAGGAGCTAGTGCAGTAGCTCAAGATATACCTCCTTATACAATAGCTGAAGGAAATAGAGCCAAACTCAGAGGGCTTAATTTTACAGGACTTAGAAGAAGATTTGAAAATAGAAGCGATATAGATGCTATAAAAAGTGCTTATAAAGAGCTTTTCCAAAGAGGTAAACCTCTAAAAGAGATAGCAAAGGAAATTTTAAACTCAACCAATAATAAATACGTAAAACATTTATGTGAGTTTGTATTAAATTCAAAAAGGGGAATTCCATATGATAGAAAAGTGTAATTTTTGTGGAGCGATAGAAACTGAAGACAATCCACTTTTAGCAGCACCGGCCGATGCTGCTTTTATTTGTAAAAATTGTGTTTTAACAGCCTATGAAATAATTATGGGGGCAGAAAAAGAACAGAAAAAAGAGAAAAAAGAGTTTAACTTTAAGCTTATTCCACCAAAAACTATTAAAGCTTATCTAGATGAATATGTAATAGGGCAGGAAAGAGCTAAAAAAATTATTTCGGTTGCTGTTTATAATCATTATAAAAGAATTCTTTTCGGGGCAAAAACCGATGTTGAAATTCAAAAATCAAACATATTAATGATAGGACCTACCGGAAGCGGTAAAACATTAATTGCTAGGACTTTATCCAAACTGTTAGATGTGCCTTTAGCTATTGCCGATGCTACTTCTTTAACGGAAGCCGGGTATGTAGGGGAAGATGTTGAGAATGTTTTATTAAAACTTATTCAAGCTGCAGATTGGGATATAGAAAAAGCCCAAAGAGGTATAGTTTTTATTGATGAAATAGACAAAATTTCACGTCTTTCTGAAAACAGGTCTATTACAAGAGACGTTAGTGGAGAAGGTGTCCAACAAGCTCTTCTTAAAATTATTGAAGGAAGTGTCGTAAACGTACCTCCTCAAGGTGGAAGAAAACATCCGAATCAAGAGTATATCCAAATCGATACAAGTAATATTTTATTTATTTGTGGTGGTGCTTTTGACGGTCTTGAAGAAATTATTCAAAAAAGACTAGAGGGTGCGACAGTTGGATTTTTAGGAAAATCAAAAGAAAAACTATCTAAAGACGATATTTTCTCTTTAGTAGAACCGGATGATTTGGTTAAATACGGACTTATTCCAGAACTTATAGGAAGACTTCCTGTTATTGCTACTTTAAGCGGGCTTAAAAAAGAGGATTTAATAAGAGTATTAACAGAACCGAAAGACGCTTTAATTAAGCAATATCAGGCGTTGTTCGCATTAGACGGTGTTGAGCTTGAATTCGAACAAGACGCCCTTGAAGCGATTGTTGAAAAAGCTATTAAAAGAGGAACCGGGGCTAGGGGACTTAGGGCGATTCTTGAAGAAGCGATGGTTGATGTTATGTTTAATTTACCGGAATATAAAGGTTATAAGGTTATTATTACAAAAGATGTAATAGAGAAAAAGGCTGACCCTATTTTGATTAAAAAGGACGACAATGTTTAATAAAGTATTGGGACTTTTTAGTAGTGATTTGGCAATTGACCTTGGGACTGCGAATACTCTTGTAAGTGTTAAAGGCAAGGGAATTGTAATAAACGAACCGAGTGTCGTGGCTATGAAAGATGATAGAAATCATAAAAAAGAGGTTCTGGCGGTTGGAAAAGCCGCAAAAGAGATGGTCGGAAAGACTCCTAAAAACATAGTAGCCATTCGTCCTATGAAAAACGGAGTAATTGCCGATTTTAGCGTAACAGAAGAGATGATTAGATATTTCATCAGAAAAGTACACAACAGAAACACTCTTATTCGCCCAAGAATTGTAATTTGTGTGCCTTTTGGACTTACTCAAGTAGAGAGAAAAGCGGTAAAAGAATCTGCAATGAGTGCCGGAGCTAGGGAAGTATATCTGATAGAAGAGCCGATGGCGGCTGCTATTGGAGCCGGACTTCCGGTAAAAGAGCCTCAAGGTAGTATGGTAATTGATATAGGCGGCGGTACTACTGAAATCGGCGTAATCTCTTTAGGAGGACTTGTTGTAAGTAAGTCAATTAGGGTTGCTGGGGATAAATTTGATAAATCTATTGTTGATTATATTAATAAAAAATACAATCTTGTAATCGGTGAGAGAGTAGCTGAAGAGATTAAAATGCAAATAGGAAGTGCCGTTAAGCTTGAAAAAGAGGAAAAAATGCCTATTCAGGGTAAGAATAAAATTTCCGGACTTCTTGAAACTATTACGGTAACAAGCGAAGATATAAGAGAAGCGTTAAAAGAACCGGTAAAAGAGATAGGTGAGGCGTTAAAACAAGTTTTAGAAGAGACTCCGGCGGATTTAGCTGGGGATATCGTGGAAAATGGAATCGTTTTAACCGGTGGAGGAGCGTTACTTAAAGGGCTTGATAAATATTTAAGCGATTTGGTAAATCTTCCGGTATATATTGCAGAAGAGCCTCTTTTAGCGGTAGCTAAAGGGACAGGTAAAGTACTGGATGAAATAGAAATTTTAGCAATATTAGATGAGTAAGCGTTTAATACTTCTTTTTTCCTTTCTTTTTATTCTGTTTTTTCAAATTCCTCAAATAAGAAGTTCGATGTTGGAAGGGGTAAATTTTTTAAAAAATAGTTTTTCTTCCGCTTTAACTTCTTTGAAAAACTCTTATTATGAATATATGGAGCAAACAGAAACTATACAAAAGCTTTTAAAAGAGAACCGTTTCTTAAAAGATGAGATACAGAGATTTGCGGTAAGATATGCAACGTGTAAGGATTTGAAGTTTTTTAAAAAACTCTTTTTTCCGAATTTAGTGTTTACTCAAACGATATCTTATGCAAAGTTACCCGATTTTACTCAAATTTATATAAATTATGATAAATCTTTTAAAACTCCAAGAGGACTTGTTTATAATAATTTAGCAGCCGGAATTGTAGTTAAAAATTATTCAAACTACTCTTTGGCGTTACTAAATTCCAACGATAAAACAAGTTATACAGTTTATATAGGTAAAAACCAAATTCCGGGTATTTTTTACGGTAAAATAAACGTGATTAAATATATTCCTCGTTTTAAGCCCGTGCATATAGGGGATTTAGTAATTACAAGTGGGCTTGACGGAGTTTTTTATAAAGGTGCGAAAGTAGGTATAATTACCGAAGTTATACAAAAAAAACTTTACCAGGAAGCAAAAGTAAAGCTTTTTTATAACGATTTAAACCCAGAGTTTTTTTACGTGGTTGAGACTTTAAAACAGAAAAAGGAGCAATAATGGATAATCAAAATATTGAAAATACTTTAAAAAAAATGGGACTTGTTTTAGAAAAACTTGTTCAAAAAGTTGATGAAATTGATAAAAGAGTTGCAAAAATAGAAGAAAAAGTAGGAGTTAGCGAAAAAAAGTTCTCAAGCGAGGATTTGAAAGTAAAGTCAACTCCTCAAACACAAAATTCGACTTCAAACAGTTCATCAAGTCCATTTTCAAGTAGTTTAGGAGGAAGTTTTTTAGGCTCAATGGCGGGAGCAATGGCCGGAATGGGGCTTTATAATCTTCTTTTTAACCATAATGTATCACCGGTTGAAATGGGAGAGAATTTAGGACTTAGCTCAAATGAGATTAATGAAATGCTTGAAAAAGATTTAAACGAAATTGATTCGAAACTTGATGAAATAGATGAAAAACTTGAAGAATTGGATTCACAAATGGATGAAATTTCGAATGAAATTAGCGATGACGTAATGGATAGTGATTATTTTGAAAGTTATGAGGAAGATATCAGTGATGACGGCTTTGGAAATGGATTTGACGATTTTGAGGGATTAGACGATTTTGATGTATAAAGACTTTTAAAAAAAGTCTTTATTTTTTTTGATGTTTTAAATACATTTAAATATATTTCTAATTAAATCTCCAGGTGTATTTGAGCTCTTGATTAATGTATTTAGTCGGTTGTTGCATTTATTCTTTAATAAATATTTTAAATCTGCAATTCTTTGCTTATTATTGTTTTTTAAGTCATAAAAAAACAACAAAACAAAAGAGATAATATAATCTCTTTGTTTGTTTTTTAAATAAGGATACGTGAAATTTTCACTTCATTTAGCAGGTTGGCAATTAGGAAGTTTTTGTAATTTTACATAATAATTGTTTGGTGAATATTCGCTAATTGCACCTGTTAAAAAGTCTGTTGTACTTAAGTCCCAGAAAATGTCTAAAAGTGCTACAGGGTCATATGATTTTTGTAATACAATTGTAGCAGGTTTATAACATTCTTTTTTTATTGTAATAGTGCTGTATTTGTTTTTCTTTAGGTTTAATACAACTGGTGTTGAACCCATTAATCTACCGTCAACATATACTCTCGCACCTGAAGGGTCTGAGTCAACCGTAATAGTTTGAGTTGTTCCGTGGAATAATGTTGCAGATGCAAATAATGAACTCATTGCGAATAATAGGCCTAATAAAACCTTTTTCATCTTGTCTCCTTTTGTTTGAGATATAGTTCTATTTAAAAAAGGAATAAATTGTCAAGAAAAATTATTTTATTTTTTATATATGTGTTACTTTTGAATGCACATTCTTTCACAGATGAGTGGAAAAACATACTTCATTTAAATTTAAAAAACTTTGGAGATGAAAATTTTTATTTTTATTTGTCCTATCCTAATGTAACAGCAGAAAATGAATTGAGGGAAGACTTAAAACAAATAAAAAAATTAAATAAAAATTTTATATGTAATTTTCCGTATAGATACAAATTTTTAAGTAAATATTACAAATTACCGAAATTTGATTTAAAACATTGTAAACAGCTGCAGAATTTTTTAGATTCTTTTAAAGATGAATATAAACTTGGTATTGTATTTTCCTCTGAATATTCAAGTTCGCCGCAGTCATCTTTCGGACATACAATGTTGATTTTTATAAATAGAAAATCTTTTTTAAATTCCGATGTAATACATTTTGCAGCAAAAACAAAAAAAGAGGGGTTTTTTAAATATTCTTATGATGGATTAGTTGGGAATTTTGACGCTTTTTATATTAGAGAAAAATTATTTAAGAAAGTATATTTATATAATGTTTTGCAGCAAAGAACAATGTTTGTATATTATCTTGATTTTTCAGAAAAAGATATTAACAACCTTTTATTACATATATATGAATTGCAAAAATTTAAAGCTAAATATTATTTTATTAATTATAATTGTGCATCAGCGGTATTAGATTTGTTGAGAATCGAAGATAAAAACATTCCGCAATTAAAAAGTTTAATATTACCTATAGATAGTGTTAAATTATCAAAAAAACATATTATTAAAATAAAAAAATTGATTCCTTTAAATAAGCAAATAATTTTGTTGGTTAATAAAATGTCTCCTATGGAAAGAAAAATATTTAAACAAAAAATAATGGGAAAATATAAGGGAGATTTAGAAACTCTTCCAAATATTGTTAAATATACATTGAATAAATATTATGAATATAGTTTTAGACGTTATCATTTTGTTTTTGGTGATTATGACGAAGTTAAAAATTTACATTACAAAGAATTGAAAATCGATACTAACAAAATAATAAATCCTTTAAAAAAAGTTCAACCAATGGAATTAAAGTTTTTTGCGTCAAAACAATATTTAGAATTTAATATTAGACCATTTAATATTGATAAATTTGATTATCAAAATAATTTAACGGACGAAAAAACATATAAAATATTTAATGTTAGTGTTATATATGGCGATAAGAATTTATATTTGAACAAACTTGATTTTTTTGAGACAGAAAGTCTTTCAAAAATTTATTATCCTTATATTGTCCCGAAAAGTTGGAAAGTATATATGGGGTTAAATAGAAATAATCAATATAAATCTTTATTGTTAAATTATGAGCTAGGTATAGGACAAAGTTATCAGATGTCCATACTACTTAATTATTTCTTTTCTTTAGGATTTAATTTAGATAAATATAATGATGTTTATTTAAAACCTGAAATAAATTTGATATATTATTACAAAAATTTCAAATATTATTTTAATACTTACAAAAAAATCGGTGATAATTATTATAAAATATTATTTGGATGTACGTATAAATATAATAATTATGATGCGTTAATGTTACAGTATCAGAAAGATAAATTTAATAATAGAATTAAAGTAGGGTTCTATCTTTCTTTTTAATTAACCTCGCAGACTATTTCTTTGATTTCTTTTTTTTCCAGAATTTCAATTATTTTAATACCTTCAAACGGTATTTTAAGGACGTCTTGAATAGATTCGGGTCTGTGTTTTGCAATTATTGCGGTAAGTTTTCCTCTGTATGCTTTGGCGAAATGACTGACTACTTTGCCATTTTTTATAAATTTAAATGTAATTGCATTTTTGGGTTTATAGATTTTTTCGTAAAATTTGGCTCTTAAATCTATAAAAGGTTCATTTTTATTAATTTCGGATAAAATAGGTTCAAATACTTCTTTGTGGTGTTTGTAGATATCAAATCCGGGTTTGGCTCTTTGTTTGAGGGTATAGTGTGGTATAAAATCTCCGGCACTTATTACACCGAAAAGATTTGAAAATATATATACGTTTTCATCAATCCATTGTTGAGAGTCTTTGTCTAATTCTTCATATTTTAGATAATCAAAAGCAACCCCACTGTATCTTAAGATAGCTTTTTTGGTAGGGCGATTAAAAATTGAAGTTTTATCATCTCCGAAATTTTTAATGTCAGCAGTTATTTTAAGAAATTCGTCATATTTTTTAAGGGTTTTTAGTCTTTTATCGTAAATTTCCGGGAAAATAAAACTCTCTTTTGAAATGGGAGGAAAATCTCCTCCTAACGTTTTTCTCTCACTAGGTGCTAGTAAGATTTTCATAGCTGGATAATAAATAGTTGGTTTTTTCTCTCAACTTCTATTAACGCGTTACCTTTGTCTAAACCTTTTAGAAGTTTTTTAAGCTCTTCAATTGATGTTATGTTTACCCATTTGCCGGTTTTTATTGTTCTTATTCTTACTATTTTGTCTCCTTTTTGAAGACCGGCTAATGCTGCGTATGAATTTTGGTCTATTGAATCTATAATTACGTTGTTTTTATCTTCTTTTAACGTAACTCCTTCTAAAATAGTTGAATCTATTTTTTGGATTTTGGTTTTTAAGGCTTTTAATTTTGCCGTTAAGGTTAAGTATTTGCCGTTTCTATAAATCGTTAATTTAACTTTGGCTTCAGGACCTTTAAAGGCTATTTTGTTTCTAAGTTCTCCGGCATTATTTACTTTTTCTCCGTCAACTGCGACTATAATATCTCCTACTTTAAGCCCTGCTTTGCTTGCTGCGGAGTTTGGTTCCACTTTGTTTATCAATACTCCGTGGTTAATTCCGTATAGTTTCGCTTTGCTTGAATCAATATTGCTTATAAGCACTCCTAAATAGCCTCTTTTTACCTCTCCATATTTAATTAAAGAATTAACCACAAATTTCATCATATTGCTTGGAATTGCAAACCCAATTCCGTTGTTTCCACCGCTTCTACTGATAATTGCAGAGTTTATTCCAATAAGTCTACCTTTTAAATCAACCAAAGCCCCTCCGCTGTTTCCCGGATTTATAGCAGCGTCCGTTTGAATAAAGTTTTCATACGCGTTAAGTCCTATTGAATTTCTGTTAAGTCCACTTACAATACCTTGAGTGACAGTCTCTCCTAGTCCGAAAGGATTTCCAATGGCAAGGACAATATCTCCCACTTTAATTTTGCTAGAGTCGGCTATTGTAATAGGTTTTAGGTTTTTTGCTTTTATTTTAATAATGGCAATATCCGTTTTAGGGTCACTTCCTATTAGTTTTGCTTTGTATTTTCTCCCATCGTGCAGTTTTACCATAATTTTTGTAGCACCGTTTATAACGTGGTAGTTTGTGACTATATAGCCGTTTTTTGTGATAATTACTCCACTGCCTAAGGCATACTCTTTTTGTTCTTTTGGAATATCACTAAACGGTCCGAAAAATTTTTGAAAAAAAGGATCGTTAAAAAATCTTTTAAATGTTTCCGGAATTTTGGTTTTTATTATCTTTTCCGTTGATATGTTTACAACGCTTGGTACCACTTTTTGAACAATACTTGAATAGGAGATAACTCCGTTTATTGTTGTAGGCGGTACTCTGTGAATGCTTGAATTGTCAATTTTGAGATTTAAATTTCCTGCCATTAAAACAACACTTAATCCGACCGCTAAAGTGAATTTTCTCATTTCCACTCCTTAAAAGTTAAAATCCTTCAGCAATATATATAATTAGGGTTAAAAAACGATTAAAAATATTAAATTTATTAAAGTTTGCTTAAAGTTTTAAAAGTCCTGCAAATTTAAAGAGTTTTAAACAAACGCTATAAAAGTGCGTTTGTTTAAAAATATAAAAGTTATCAGCTTAATCTATTTTTAAAATCTTCAAAATGAAACTCTCTTGCTTTCCAAAGTGAGCCGTCTTTTCTTTTAATAACAATACTTGGAAGTTTAATTCCGTTAAATGCCGTGTTTTTTACCATTGTATAAATCGCCATATCTTCAAAAATTATCTTATCTCCAATTTTTAAAGGTTCATCAAAACTATAATCCCCTATCACATCACCTGCTAAGCAAGTAACTCCTCCAAGTCTATAAGTATAAGGTTTTTCATCCGGCTTTCCAGCACCTCTAACATTCGGGCGATACGGCATAGCAAGGACATCTGGCATATGAGCTTCCGCACTTGTATCAAGGATTGCTATTTTCATTCCGTTATCGATAATATCTAAAACTTCAGCCACCAAATACCCGGCATTTAGCCCGACAGCCTCACCCGGTTCGAGGTAAACGTCTTTTATATTTGGATATCTGTTTCTAAACTCTTTTATAATTTTGATTAAGTTTTCTACATTATAACCGGGTCTTGTTATATGATGACCTCCACCGAAATTTACCCACTCCATGTCTTTAAGATATTCACCGAAATTCTTCTCAAATCCTTCCAATACTCTTTCTAAAGCGTCATCAAGCTGTTCACAAAGTGCGTGAAAATGAAGACCTGAGACGTTTTTTAGTTTATCTGCACGGAAATTTTCTTTTGTAATTCCCAGTCTTGAATATGGAGCACACGGGTCATAAAGTGCAACGGGAGCCGATGAAACCCCGGGATTTACCCTAAGTCCGATTAATGATTTATCTTTTGCTCTTTCTTCAAACCTCTTAAGCTGATTAAAACTGTTAAATACAATAGTGTGTGAAATATCTGCAACCTCATTAATTTCATCATCTTTAAAAGCCGGACAGTATGTATGCACTTCCCAAGGCTTCATTTGAGCAAGCTTTGCTTCCCAAAGCCCGCTTGCAGTAGCCCCGGCAAGATATTTTTCAAGCAAATCAAAAGTAGTCCAAGTCGCATAACCTTTAAGAGCCACTAAAATTTTACAACCCGCTTCTTTTTGTACTCTATCAAGAACTTTTAGATTCTTCTCAAGCAGTTCTTCTTCAATTACATAAGCTGGTGTTTTAATTTCCATATTAACCCTTTTTTTATGCAATTATACAATAGAAAGAGAAAAAGAAACGAGCCAGACTCTTTAGAAGAGAACAGAAGAAAAAAAGACCTAATTATAAAGTTAGGTCTAAAATTCTGCTAGCTTTTTCGATATCTTCAACGCTAGGTTTTCTTTGAGCTCCAATTTGTTTTAGGACTCTTGCAACGATTAACATTAAAGCACCGATATATTCCGGTAAAAGCTCTTCAAGCTCTTTTGAAATAGGATATTTTAGAGGTGGAATTTGTTCTAAAAACAGTAATACGTCTTTAATATCAACTTCCTCTTCAAGTTTTTTAAACTCTCTAATACTCCCTTCAAATCCTTTAGTTAAAGGCATATCAGCCGACATAATAATATCTCTTCCGTTATATCCGGCTTTTTCAACTGCAATTAATAATAAATCGTGAAATTTTTTCTCAACAATATCTACGATTCTATCGGCTTTTGATTTGTCAAGCTCTAAACTTGCAGCTTTTTTAAATACCGCTTCTATTTTTTTAAATCCTACTACTCTTGCCATAGTTTCTCCTTAAGTTTTTTAAAATTATATTAAATGAGGCAAGAGATGTCAACATCTTTTATATAAATTCACTCAATTTTTTTAAAATACAAACCCTACACCACCATAAAAGCTGCTGTTATAATTTGAATCAAAACTTATATTTCTATATCCGGCAAACACTTCACCGTTTTCAATAAATCTGATACCGGCTTCAACTTGGACTTTTAAAAATTTATCCGCATTTTTAAAACTCAGAATCTTTGGAGCATATTCAAACTCCCCTCTTACAAAAACAGGCATTGAAAAATTTTTTAAATAACTGTCGGCACTTACACCAATAGGTAGAGCCGAATTATCCTTTACATATACGTAATCCACAAACAATCCGAAATTAACCGGTACATCAGTACCTATCATTTCGCCTTCCGTTTTTAGACCTACATAATAAAAATTATCTTTTTTATCATTAATTAAAGCTCCTCCTCTTGCGTAAATAGGTTGAGTAAGAGAAATTCTTATTTGAGCTTCCGGCATAATTGTATTATTTGTTATTTTTAAATTGATAAAATTATCCGCAAATAAAAAACTTCCCGCTATTGCACTGACTAAAAATTTTTTCATTTTTCGCTCCTTTTTTTAATTGCAGCTAATTATACAAAAATTTGTAAAACTTGAAGCTATTAGTTATAATAACATCAAAAATTAAAATAAAATTAAGGAGAAATTATGAAAAAATATATTCTATCTTTAGGAATTGGATTAGCAACAATATTTATTGGATGTGCTAATAATCAACCTCAAACAAATAGTTTTAGCTGCCAAATCGAAGGAGCTCAAGCACCTAAATGGGTATGCAATCCAGAAGATATGGAAGGAGCTATAGTTGCAGTAGGTTCTGCTCAAAAAAATGCCGGTAACGATTTTCAATTTCAAAAAGAAGAAGCAATGCAAGCGGCAAGAGACGCACTTGCAAGAAGAATTTCTGTTAAAGTAAAAAATATGTTTAAACAATTTAAATCAACTACCGGTACAGGTGCAAACCAAACGTTTGATAAAGTAACTGAAAGCGTATCAAAACAAGTGGCTTCTCAAGTATTAAACGGAACCAAACAAGAAAACTTATGGATATCTCCAAAAGGTACAATGTTTGTAGAAGTTTCTATGCCTACAGCTCAAGTAAAAGAAGCGGTTAAAGAAGCTGTTAAAACTTCATACCAAAACAACAAAGCTCTTTATCAAAAATTCTTAGGTAAAAAAGCTCAAGAAGAACTAGACTCTGCAGTAGAAAAAGAATTCGGGGTAGCAAAATAATGAAAAAACTTTTTTTTTTGCTTCCTTTTATTTTTTTAGGATGTCAAACTCCTAATTTAGACTCAATAAATCCTCTCCAAACAAAAGAGGAATGTAATCCTCAATACTTTTTAGAATACCAATCAAAACATCCGGATAGAATAGTAGGAGTAGGCATAGCAAAGAGAAACTATTACGGAGAAGCTGCTCAAAGAAAATCAGCAATTTCTAAAGCCTTAAACGAAATAGCTTATCAAAAAGGTGTAAAAGTTACATCAATTTCTGCATCAAGTGCGGCAAAATACGGAAACAGAGTCAATAGAAACTATCAAAGCTACTCTTTACAAACCGTAAACGGTAAGAGTGTAAAAGCGAAAATAATAAAAGAGTGCAAAAAAGACGGAAAACTTTACATCCTAATGGAAGCTTACTAAGGATAAAATATGAAAAGAGTAATTATAAGTCTTATACTTCTTTCTTCTTTAAATGCTCACTCTTTTGACGAATTCAAAAAAAACCAAACTCAAGAGTTTAACACCTATAAAAACAACCTTCAAAAAGAGTTTCAAGCTTATAAAGAAACTTTAAATAAAGAGTTTAACGAATATAAAAAAAGCCTCTCAAAGTTTTGGAAAGAACCCAAGCTTACAACTAAAAAAACATTTGTAGAATATTCAAAAGATTTAAAAACCAGAAAAGAAGTGGACTTTCAAAATAAAAAAATAAAAATAGAAGTAATCGCTACAACACCTCAAGAAGCGTTGCAAAAAGCAAAAAAAGCCCTAAAAACGTTAGTTACTGAAACTACCAAGGTGGCTTTTGATAATAATCCCGTCTTAAAAAAAGTGGATGAGAAATTTAAAAACATAGGGGTTAGAGCGAATTTATCAAATAGACCTATTGTAAAAGACGTAATATTTAAAACCTCTCCTTCACAATCTCAAATAAACTCATACGTAAAAACTTATATAAAGCCTAAAAACTTTCATATAAGAACGTCCAAAATAAAAGACTCAAAAGTTTATTTGATAAATATTCCTTTGCCAAGCGACACTTATATAAAAAAAGCTAAAAACCTAAAACCTATAGTAGCTCAAAAATCTTATAAACTTCAAATTCCTCCTTATTTAATATATGCAATTATTGAAACCGAAAGCAGCTATAACCCGATGGCCAGAAGTTACGTACCGGCTTTTGGACTTATGCAAATAGTTCCTTCAACCGCCGGAAGAGACGCTTATAAAATGCTATACGGTACTCCAAAACTTTTAACGCCTTCTTATCTTTACAATGAAAACAATAACATCTTAATCGGAACTGCTTATCTAAAAAAACTCTATTATGTATATTTTAGAGGTGTTAAAAACAAAATAAGTAGACTATATTTAACTATAGCCGCTTATAATACGGGACCTGGAAACGTTGCCTGTGCTTTTAATTCAAACAACAAAGATTTTAGAGGAAATACAATTTGTTATAGAGTAAGAGGAGATTATTCAATCAAAAAAGCTTTACCGAAAATAAACTCTCTATCTTCAAAAGAAGTTTATGAAAGATTAATTAACAATTTAAGATATGAAGAAGCAAGAAACTATTTACAAAAAGTATACAGCAGATTAAAAAAATATTTTTATGCAATTAAACAAGGCAAAATTTAAAGCCTTGTTTAAATTTTAGGACCTGCCTTTTCGAATTCTTTACCTTCTGATACATCTTCGTAGCGTTTAAAGTTTTCTATAAACATTTCGGCAAGTTTTTTAAGTTGTTTATCATAAGCTTCTTTGTCTTCCCACGTATTTCTAGGATTTAAAACTCTTGTATCAACTCCCGGAAGTTCTTTTGGAATTTCTAAATTAAATACCGGTAGAGTTTCAAATTCTGCTTCGTTTATACTTCCGTCAAGTATAGCGTTAATACAAGCTCTTGTATCTTTAATACTCATTCTTTTTCCAACCCCATAAGGTCCACCGGTCCATCCGGTATTTACAAGATAAACGTTTACTTGATGTTTATCGATCTTTTCTCCAAGAAGTTTTGCATAAACCGTCGGATGAAGTGGTAAGAAAGGCTCACCAAAACAAGCACTAAATGTCGCAACCGGTTCTGTAATACCTCTTTCGGTTCCTGCTACTTTTGCAGTGTAGCCACTTAGGAAATAGTACATTGCCTGTTCTTTGGTAAGTTTACTTACCGGTGGCAATACTCCGAATGCATCGGCACTTAAGAAAATGATATTTTTAGGATGTCCGCCTTGAAGCGTACATTCGTGGTTTTCAATATGTTCGATTGGATAACTAACTCTTGTATTTTCAGTTTTGCTACCATCTGTAAAGTCTACTTCTCCGTTGTCTTTAATTACTACATTTTCAAGTAACGCGTTTCTTCTAATTGCGTTATAAATTTCCGGTTCGCTGTCTTTATCCAGGTTAATTACTTTTGCATAACATCCACCCTCAAAGTTAAATACTCCTTTGTCATCCCATCCGTGTTCGTCATCACCGATAAGCTTTCTTTTAGGGTCTGTTGATAAAGTTGTTTTACCTGTTCCACTAAGTCCGAAGAAAAGTGCGACATCACCTTCTTCTCCAACGTTTGCAGAACAATGCATTGAAAGTTTACCTTCAAGTGGCAGCCAATAGTTCATCATAGTAAATATACCTTTTTTCATTTCACCACCATACATTGTTCCGCTCATAACGGCAAGATTATCTTCTATATTGAATGCTACGAATATATCACTATTAAGTTCTTCTTCTTGCCATTTAGGATATCTTGCTTTACCACCTACTAAAAACGTAAAATCCGGTTTAAAGTTCTTAAGCTCTTCCTCGGTAGGTAAAATAAACATATTCATTACAAAATGTGCCTGCCAAGCTATAGGAGTTACAAATCTTATACTTCTTCTACTCTCCTTACTAGCACCTACAAATACGTCTATAACATATAGCCCATCATTTTTTGAAAGTTCTTTTTTTGTGAAAGCTTCAAGTTTTTTGAAAGTATTAAGTGAGATAGGTTGGTTAATATCGCCCCATGCTATGAAATTTTCGCTAGGAGGTTGTTTTACAAAATATTTATCTTTTGGGCTTCTTCCCGTAAATTCTCCCGTATCAACAGCAGTTGCCCCACTTTTAGTTACTTCTACTTCACCTTTTTTTAAAGTGTCTTCTATGATTTTGTCATAACTAGGATTATGAATGACGTTTTTAGTGTTAATTCCGATTTTTTCTAACTCTTTTATCATAAATTTCTCCTCGATAAATGTGGTTGATTGGAATAAAATTATAACAAAAAATTTACATAGGAAAAACGATTAGGAAGAAAAAGGAGAGAAATTATAAATCTTTTTCCACTCCTGATTTTTTAAGTGTGAATTCGATAAATTTATATGAAACGATAATTAAAATAGGCCACATAAAAAATAGAATTAATCCCCAAGTCGTATTAATGTGTTGAGCTTCCGGATTAATACCGTTTGGTAAAAGTTTCTCGGAAGCAAAAAGAAAACTTCCAAGAAATATCATAATTAGTGCTAAAAATTTTCTCATATTCGCTCCTTAATATGCATGAGATTCCGGGTCTTCAAGTTCAGCTTTTGTAATAGGACCCGCTTTTTTCATTTGATACCAAACGTATACGATGTAAGCTAAAACAAAAGGAACCGATACGCTAATCCAAGCCATAACCGCTAGAGTATATTTAGAACCAGAACTGTTTTGAATTGTTAAGCTGCTTTGTAAATCAGCATAACTTGGATAATAAGCTGTTCCGTTAAGTCCAGCTAATGTAAATACGATAATTCCGATTAAAACAGTACCAAGACCAGTAGCCCAGATACCTTTTTTAGAATTTTTAAATCCGCTTTGTAATACACCGATTACAAATAGTACCACTCCTAATAAGAAAACAATTAATTGAGCAGCACCGAATGCTAATAAGTTGTGTAGATATTTACCCGGTTCTAGTGTTACTTTTCCAGTGTGAATATCATAAGCGTAACCTTTTAGAGTTACTAATCCATATAATACAACTACTAAAGCAACAAGAAGTACGATAAAACATCTTCTAATTATTGCTCTAAGTCTATTTATTACGTCTGCAAAATCATTATCGTCTAAGTCGTTGATTAACCATAGTGCCCCTAAGATTCTTGCTACTGCAAATACTAAAATACCCATTGCAAGGTTAAACCAAGCTCCGTGTGTAAAATCGATTGCAGCTTCAAGACCTCTTAAGTTGATTCCGTCTTTTGCAGTACCCCACTCTAAAATTTTTGTAGCCGAGTCAAATGTAAAGTTTGAACCTGTAAAGAATGTACCAATTGCTGCACCGAATAAAACAACTCCTACAATACCGTTAAAGTATAAGAAGAATTTATACGCTCCGGAACCTATTAAGTTTCCTTTTCTATTCATATATTCATATGAAACCGCTTGAAGTACGAATGCAAATAAAATTAACATCCATACCCAGTAAGCTCCACCGAATGAAACTGAATAAAATAGTGGGAAAGCCGCGTATAATGCCCCACCGAATAGTACTAAAGTCGTAAATGTAAGTTCCCATTTTCTACCAAGAGAATTTAAGATACCTTGTTGTTCTTTTTCCGTTTTTGCAACGTGAAATAGTGTTTGTCCACCTTGAACAAATGTCATAAATAAGAATAGTCCTCCAAGAACCGCAATGATTATCCACCAATAAACTTGTAGATAAAAATGTGTTGCGTCCGTTGTAAATGGTGCCCAACTCATTAGTGTGCTCCTTTTGGTCCGTGTTTAACGACCGTAAATAGGATTTTAAGCTCAGCAATTCCTAAGATAACGAATGCTGTTAAGAACATAAAGAATGTCGCTTGAATGTTTGTTAATGCAATAGGAGTTACCGAATGAACTGTAGGTAGAATACCGAATACCGTCCAAGGTTGTCTTCCTACTTCTGCTGTCATCCATCCGAAACTTGTTGCAATCCAAGGTAACGGAACTGAAATAACCGCAAGTTTTTGAACCAATTTGTTGTTTTCGAACGCTCCTTTTATAATTGAAGCGTATGCTAAAGCAAATAATAAGATAAACCAAAATCCTAATGCAACCATAATGTGGAATGAATAGAACATCGGAGATACTGGCGGATATAAGTCTTTAGCATTGGTTAAATATCCGTATCCTATTAAATCCGCTCTTGTAACTTTCACACCGTCAACATCAGCTACAACTTTATAGAATTCTTCTTTTGCTTTTTCCATTCCAGCTGTGTTACCGTTCGCTTTTGCTACGTGGTAAGATTTTAGTGCTTCAATAGCTTTTGCACCTTCATCGTGAAGTTTTTTAAACGGCCAAATACCGTATTCCGGATTACCTTCAACTAAATCTTTTAATCCCGGTACGAAAGCGTTAGGGTCTCTTTTCCCAAGAAGTGATAACATTTTAGGGAGTTCGATTTTAAATACGAAAGCTTCATCGTTGCTTGTAACTTTAGTAGGGTCTAAATCTTTAGGAATACCTATAGCAACAATAGGTGCTCCTCTTTCACCAACAATTAAACCTTCTGCCGAAGCGATTTTTGTAGGTTGAGTATTAGCTACTTCATATGCGTGTTCGTCTCCGATTACCGCTGTGAAAATTGAAGCGATAAGACCGAAAGCTGCTGCGACTGTTGCGGATTTTTTAGCGAAATCTACGTGTTTTCCTCTTAATAAGTAAAGAGATGAAATACCTAATACGAATAGTGCCGCTAGAGTATAAGAAGCACTAATCGTATGTAAAAATTTCACTTGTGCAACAGGTTGAGTGATTAATGCGAAGAAGTTTGTCATTTCAAGTCTAGCAGTATCGATATTGAATGTACCGAAATCAGTACTTGGATGTTGCATAAATCCGTTTGCAATTAAAATCCAAAGTGCTGAAAGATTTGAACCTATTGCAAGTAACCAAGATGCAGCTAAATGAACTTTTGGACTAACTCTTTTCCATCCGAAAAAAGCGATTGCCGCAAATGTCGCTTCCATAAAAAACGCAACTATACCTTCAACTGCAAGTGGTGCTCCAAACAAGTCACCGACAACCCATGAGTATGTGGACCAATTGGTTCCAAACTCAAATTCGTGAATAATACCTGTAGATAAACCGATAGCAAAGTTAATTCCGAAGATTAATTGCCAAAATTGAGTAATTTCTTTCCATTCTTTCTTACCGGTTTTTACATAGATGGTCTCAAAAAACGCTACAATAAAAGACATACCCAGCGTAAACGGTACGAAGAAAAAGTGGAAAATTGCCGTCATAGCAAACTGGGCTCTAGCCCATTCAAGCATGCTCAAATCAATCATGCTATTCCTCCTTATATTGTTCGCTAGCGGTAACTTTTGTCAATTGTTTTAGATAAAGTGCTTCTTTGGCTTGTGTTGTTTTGATTTTAGAATCAATCGTCGGAAAAAAGAAGACTTTTAAGACAACAAAAATTACCACTAACTTTATGATAATAATAAGCCAAAGTTTTTGACCTAAACTTGACATGTTTTTAAACCCGTCAATGTAAAAAAACAGAATACGTTTAATCATAAAGCCCTCCTTCGAGGCTATAGAAATTATATATCAAAAAATTAGTAGTGTCAATAAATAATCTGTATTTAATTTATGTATTTAATTAAAATATAGTTGTAAAGAACTCATATGTAAAGAGGGGAAAAAAGAGGTTGTTATTCGCTAACTTCCACTTCTTTTACTTCACTTTCCCATAATCCGTGTTTAGTACAATAAGCCATTGCGGTAAGTGTAAGTTTGTTTGTAGTCGGAACGATATGAAAATCAACTTCAACGTGCTCTTTTTGATTTCCAAGAACTCCCGGAGTGAATGTTGCTTGTCCGAGTAGAGTTTCGCCGTTCCATAATTGAACGTAAGCGATATAATGGTCAAAATCGTCTGGATGAGAATATTCGTTTCCTACTTTTACTTTTACTTTGAATTTTTTACCTTTTTTTGCTGTGTCTTTACAATGAATAAATGGCGAATGTCTGTCGATATAATCTTTTTTTGCTTCTCTGTCGATTTGAGAAATATCTTGATATCTGTTAATTTTTGGCATTTGTGCCTCCTTTTGATAAAATTTGTGAAACTATTATAACACAAAAATAAAAAAAGACAAAATAACTCTTTTATTAATTGATAAAAAATATCCGAAAGGTAACAGTTGAAAAAAATAGAAATTTTTACGGACGGAAGCTCTCTTGGAAATCCGGGTCCCGGGGGGTGGTGTGCGATTTTAAGGTATAAATCCCACGAAAAAATCCTAAAAGGGGGAGAAACGCTTACAACTAATAATCGAATGGAACTAATAGCCGTAATAGAAGCCCTAAAAGTATTAAAAGAACCTTGTGAAGTAGAACTTTATTCGGATTCCACTTATGTTGTAAAAGGAATTAGCGAATGGCTTGAGGGGTGGATAAAAAAGAATTTTAAGAACATAAAAAACTCTGAACTTTGGAAAGAGTTTATAAACTTAAGCCAAAATCACATAATCCGTACCAATTGGGTAAAAGGGCACTCCGGACATAAAGAAAACGAAATTTGTGATAAAATTGCAAAAGAAGAAGCTTTAAAAAGGAAAAATATATGCTAATTTCGGAGGAGAAGATAAAAGAGTATTTAAAACAAGTACCTCCCATACCGCAAAATGCCCTATTTACACTGAAATATTTAAAAAAAGGCAATTTAAAAGAAGCCGCTAAAGAAGCCGAAAAAGATTTGGTTTTAAAAAAGCGTATTGAAAGCGTTGTAAATTCCGCTTATTTTTCTCTTTCTCAGAAAGTTGAAAATACCGTTCAATTATTTACTATGATAGGTCTTGAAATGGCTACAAATCTAGTATATAGCTATATAGTTTCTCTTTTAGAACCGAAAGAGTGGAAAATATTTAATATCAATTTTAAAGCTTTTCAAGCGGAATTTTTGAAATCTTACGAAGAGTCTATGATATTTGAATTCGGAGAGGAAAAATATAAAAAATATCCGGAAATTGGAGCTATTATCCCGGTTGCAGTTTGTGTTTGCGATATGCTTCTTGGAGAAAAAAAAGATAAGCTTGAGCTTATTTTAAATTCTGCTCCTATGGAAATAGGTACTCTTTTAAAAAGATTAACGGGTATGAGCCTTTTTGAAATAGCAAGTAAAATAGCTAAAATATGGGAACTTGAAGATGAAAAATGCGATATTATAAAAAACAGTGAATGTTTGGAGTGTAAAAACGAAATAAGTGCACTCGTTCATTTTTTATTTTTTTATCTTTCAAGTAAACCGGCTTTTTTCGATTTAAATTCTTTGATAGAATTTAATACCGACTCTTTAGAATATTTACCAAAAACAAAACAAAGGATAATAAATGCGTAAAGATATAAGTAAACTCGAAAAGAGCTTGGGATATCAGTTTAAAAACGAAAAATTGATAACCGAGGCTCTAACTCATAGAAGTTACAAAAAAGAATTTAACAACGAAAGACTGGAATTTTTAGGTGACGCCGTAATGGATTTGATAGTTGGAGAATATCTTTTTAGGCTTTTTCCCAAAGCTGAAGAAGGTATTTTATCAAAATTAAGAGCAGCTCTTGTAAACGAAGACTCTTTTACCAAACTTGCAAAAAGAATTAATTTAGGAGAATTTTTATTTTTATCTCCGGCAGAAGAAAACAACAACGGAAGGGAAAAACCTTCAATTCTATCAAGTGCTTTTGAAGCTATAATGGGGGCTATTTATTTAGAATCCGGATTTGAGAAAGCAAAAGAAGTAGCCCTTAGACTTTTAGAACAAGAATATCCGGTAATTACACCGGAAGAACTTTTAAAAGATTATAAAACGACTCTTCAAGAGATTACTCAAGCTCATTTTGGCGTAGTACCGGAATACAGACTCATAAGCACAACCGGACCAGACCACAAAAAAGAGTTTGAGATAGGAGTTTTTATCCACGATAAAGAGTACGCAAGGGCGAAAGGTAAGAGCAAAAAAACAGCCCAGCAAGAGGGTGCAAGACTTACCATAGAGAAATTAAAAAAAGAGCTTAATTTAAAAGGTTGATTAATGTTTAATAGTTTTGGAGAGATTTTTAGATTTACTACTTTTGGAGAATCGCACGGAAGAGCAATTGGTGTTGTTGTAGATGGAGTACCGGCTGGGATTGAGTTTGATGAAGAATTTTTAAAAAAGGAACTTTCAAGAAGAAAACCCGGAAAAAATAGATTTGCAACTCAAAGAAAAGAAGATGACCTACCGGAAATTTTAAGTGGGGTGTTTGAGGGGAAAACAACCGGGACTCCGATTTCTATCGTAATTTTTAATAAAGATCAACGCTCTCGCGATTATTCAAATATAAAAGATATTTTTCGCCCGGGGCATGCCGATTTTACTTATTTTCATAAATACGGCATAAGAGATTATAGAGGAGGAGGTAGAAGCTCTGCAAGAGAGACGGCGGCAAGAGTAGCGGCCGGGGCAGTTGCTAAGATGCTTTTAAGAGAGCTTAATATTGAAATTGAATCGGGAGTAGTTGAAATAGGAGGAGTTAGAGCAAAAGAGATAGATTATGAATATGCTAAAACTTCTCCTATTTTTGCTTTTGATAAAGATGTAGAGAAAGAGTGGATTAATCTAATAGATAAAGCAAGAGAGGAGCATAACTCTCTTGGAGGGGTTGTAAAGCTTAGGATAAAAAACCTTCCAATTGGGCTTGGTGAGCCGATTTATTATAAACTTGATAATATCTTAGCAAGTGCAATGGTTAGTATTAATGCAGTAAAAGGTATTTATATAGGTAATTCAAACGCTCACAAGCTTACAGGGCTTGAAAACAATGATGAGATTAGCAAAGACGGATTTTTAAGTAATAACGCAGGTGGAGTGCTTGGTGGAATAAGTAACGCAGAAGATGTGGAAGTTGAAATTTTCTTTAAACCGACTCCGTCAATATTTAAACCTCAAAAATCTGTTGATGTTTACGGAAATGAAGTAGAAGTAAACCTAAAAGGGCGTCACGACCCTATTGTTGCAGTTAGAGGAAGTGTCGTAACAGAAGCAATGGCGGCAGTTGTGGTTGCTGATATGTTGCTTTTGAATATGACAAGAAAACTTGAAAATATAAAAAAAGTTTATTCTATATAAATAGCAAGCCAAATTGCTGTTTTTTTGGTTTTTAACAAAGTATGGGGAGTGTTTGCCGGAATAAAAAGCCAATCTCCCGTTTTTAGTTTTTTTATCTCTTCGTTTATCTTTATTTTCGCACAACCTTTAAGAAGTACTACGAATTCGTCCTTTTTATCACAAAAGGTTTGAGGAGTTTTTAGAGTGTTTGAGACTATCTTTTTTACAGTTACGTTTTTGTGTTTGATTAAAGTTATAAAATCCTCACTGTCAACAGGAGGCAGTTTTTCTATTTCTAGCAAATTCATCGGCTTTTCTCCAAAACAGTTTTAAGGCTTTTTTTTCTCTCCAGCCCAGCTTATAGTAAATAATTTTATCCAGATACTCTTTTGCTTCTTTTGGGGAAATTCCTATTTTTTCGGCGTGTTTTTTAAGCACCGAATAAGGGATTTTCTGTTTTTTAAAAGTAAATTCGAAAATCAGTTTTTTGTACTTTTTATAATCTTTGTTTACACAAAAAAGAGCGAATACAAAAGGAAGTTTGTATTTTTTATACCAAATAGCTGCTAAATCTATGCAGTTTTTTTCTTTAAAAGCCTTATCTCCTATAACTACTTTACCGTCTATTTTTAAAATCTTAGCAAGAACGTTTGAAGTTGCAGACTCTATATCCTCGCCTCTTCCCGGACATACCAAAACACTTTTTACCTGCTTTTTGGCTACAATACCTATATCAAAACATCTTTTATTTTTAGCCTTGATAGAAGATATAAAAGCGGCGTCTATTTTTTTTTGACAGAACCATTTATTTACAATAGCAGGATAAGCACTTTTTGTTTTAATCCCTTTTTTCTTCAAAAATTGGTAAAATGGCAAAAGGTTTAGATATTTAATATGACCGATTCTCATAAAAGCCTTTTTAGTTGGAATTTTATCATAAAGGAAAAAAATGGTTATAGTGGAATTTTTAGGTCCTATAGGGAAAAGACCTCTAAAACTGAAAGTAAACACCATAAAAGAGTTAAAAGAGGAACTAAACAAAGACGAATCACTTAAAGAGTGGTTAAAAGAATGTGCAGTGGCAGTAAACGATAAAATCGTAACATCCCTTGATGTAACTTTAAAAGAGGGAGATAAAGTTGTAATTTTACCACCGGTATGTGGTGGATAAGGAGAAGTTATGATAGAAGTATTCAAAGGGGGAATACCGGTAATTCCAACACTTGATAGATGGTATGAAGAGTTTAAACTACAAGGATATGGGGCTATGATTCCTTTTATAGGAATAGTAAGACCCGATAACGGTATAGATGGGTTGAGTTTTGATTTATACTTACCTATGCTAAACAAATGGTTTAGTAAATGGAAAAATTTAAAAGACGCCAGAATCGTAATGGCTCATAGCTTTTCGGATGTAAAAGTAGGAGAAAGCAGTTTTTTATGTGCAGTATTTACCACTCACAGACAAGAGGGGTTTAAATATTTAGAGGAGTTTGTGGAAGATTTCAAAGCGAACGCCCCTATCTGGAAATACGACATAAAAAATGGCAAAAGAATTTTTGCGAGTGACAGAGCAAAAAAACTACCGGGTGCCGGGATACTTAGCTAAAGGAGAGAATATGCATATAAGTTTTGAAGAATCTATAAAAATATTAAATAAAAATCTACCATCCCCTAAAGACAACGAAAAACTGTTTATCCAAAACGCCTTAAATAGAGTGCTTGCAAAAGATATAAAAGCTAAATATAATAATCCTTATATGCCTACGGCTTCAATGGACGGATATGCAATTAGATATGAGGATATCGATAAGGAAATAAAAATTATAGGTAAAAATCCGGCCGGAAAATTTGAATATACAACTATTCAAAAAGGGGAAGCTGTCAAAACGTATACTGGAAGTTTTATGCCAAAAAACAGTGATACGCTGGTACCTATAGAAAACGTAGAAGTTAAAGGCGACAAACTTATAATCAAGGAAAAAGTCCCTAAAGGATTTTCGGTAAGGGAAGTGGGAGAAGACTTTAAAAAAGATGAAACGCTAATTAAAAAAGGAACTCTTCTAAGACCGGGAGAGATAGGAGTTTTAGCTTCTTTAGGGATACCGGTTGTGGATGTTGTAAAAAAACCTATAATATCTATTTTAGCCACCGGCGAAGAGATTGTGGATTTGGATGAAGAGTACCAAATGGGACAAATCAGAAGCTCGAATAATTATACTTTAAGTGCACTTAGCAGTTATTTAGGATATCATACTCTAAATTTAGGCATAGCAAAAGATAACAAACAAGAGATAAAATCCAAAATTCTAAACGCTTTAGAAAATAGTGATATCGTAGTAACAACCGGTGGTGTGAGTGTTGGGGATTTTGATTTTGTAAAAGAGATTACGGGAGAGTTTGAAGTACTTTTTCACGGAGTAAATATAAAACCCGGTCAATGGATTATGGTAGCAAAAGCAAACAATAAATACATAGTTTCACTGCCCGGATTTCCTTATAGCAGTTTTGTAACGTTTTTATTATATGTAGTGCCTATTGCAGATACGTTTGAAAATAAAACTTCTCTTCAAACGATAACGGCTACTTTAAAAGAAGACTTTGAAAAAAAATTCAAAAAAACCCAGTTTGTAGCCGTAAATTTATATTATGAAAACGGAGAGTATTTTGTAGACACACAAGCTAAAAAACAAGGTAGCAGCGGAATTTTAACAAATCTTATAAATAATAGAGCTCTTATGCAATTACGAGAAGGACTTTATAAATTAAAGAAAGGCGAAAAGGTAAAAGTAATTATTTATTAAATTTTAAGCCTTTTTAGGTTTTTTATATTGCATTTTAAATAATTTTTGTATATAATTCTAATCTGTTTGCGGGCTTAGCTCAGTTGGCTAGAGCGCCACCTTGCCAAGGTGGAGGTCGCGGGTTCGAGTCCCGTAGCCCGCTCCATTGGCGCCATAGCCAAGTGGCTAAGGCAGGGGCCTGCAAAGCCCTGATCCCCGGTTCGAATCCGGGTGGCGCCTCCATTTAAGTAAATTTTAAGATTTTTTTGATATACTTTCATCTCACAAGCCCGGGTGGCGGAATTGGTAGACGCAAGGGACTTAAAATCCCTCGGGAGTTTTTCCCGTGCCGGTTCGAGTCCGGCCCCGGGCACCATTTCCTCAAATAAACTCTGTTTATCAGATTTTTAAATGGAGAGGTGGGTGAGTGGTTGAAACCGGCGGCCTTGAAAGCCGTTGAGGTCGTAAGGCCTCCGCGGGTTCGAATCCCGCCCTCTCCGCCATTACTTCAAAAATTCCGCGAATTTGGTATCTTTTAAAAATGTACGAGGTAAGTGTCAGTCGTTTTTGGTGGATTTTTACTGATAATTTAACTGACAGTTTTTAAATAAATTTATATTTTATAAAAAATCTTTTAAATTTCGTCTAACGATAATACCTTCGATAATACCTTTTTTTATTTTTTTACTGCTTGTTCGTGCAACTGCCTGACTCTTTCTCTTGTCACACCTAAAATATATCCAATTTCGTCTAATGTTAAACCTTTAAGCATGGATGAAGTATTTTTATAATTTTTCTTTTCTAAACATTCAATCATTTTGTCATATGTTCCAATTTTTCCCAGTATTTTTTAGCTTCTTCTATAATTAAGCCTTATTTTTGTTTCATTTGAGTCCTTTTTATTAAATTTTGATTTAAATAAATATAATCAAACTTTTTATAATAAGCATCCAAACTTTCTATAAAAGCATTAGCCCCATAATAAACTGATAAACTTCTCTAGGTGCATTAAAGCCCGTTTTTGGGCTTATGTTTTTATTTTGGTATATTGACTGATATTTAAAGAGTTCGAGCCGGTTAGGGCTTTGATAAAAGGTATTGTAGCTATTGCCCTTGGAGAGTTTATTTCAGATATTTTTAAATCTAAAATTTATTATTAACGAGTGAGCTTTATTTGAAAACGGTTTATAAATTATTTAACAAAATTTTTTAATTCAAATTCTTTTGCAAATTTTACAGCTTCTTTTAAGGAAATACCTTTTGAAAATAAAAATCCTTGAACCAAATCGATATTAAGATTTTTTATTATTTCCAGTTGATTTTTATTTTCCACTCCTTCCGCTACTACTTCTATATTAAGTTCTTTACATAAATTAACGGTGTTTTTACATATTAAATATCCTTTTTTGTTTTCTATTTCGTTTATGATTGATTTGTCGAGTTTTAATTCGTCTATATCTTGTTTTATTAAAGTTTCTAAGGAAGAGTATCCCACTCCGTAGTCGTCTATTGAGAGTTTATAACCCGCTTTTTTTATTTTGTTTATATTAGAAATTGCATTTTTATCTATAAAACTTCTTTCTATAATTTCGAATATTATATTTTCTCCTCTTAATATTTGTAAAATTTTATTAATTGCATTATTACTTTTTAAAGTATCCGGATGAAGATTGATACTTATGATAGGAGACATTTCTTTTTTAAACTCTTTTAATTCGTTTTTAATTTGTTTGCATACCCAAATATCTATAATAGGAGCCAATCCAGCTTTTTCTATTATATCTAAGAAGAAAGGTCCTTTTATTTTTCCTTTGTCGTTGTATCTTAAAAGAGCTTCAAATTTTTCTATTTTATTTTGTTTTATATTTACTTTAGGTTGATAATGGATTAAGAGGTTGTCTTTGTTTAATTTGTTAATAATTTCATTTACTTTTGCGTTTGCATCTATGATATCCAAATTGGCTTGAAAAGCTTTTATATCGGATGAAGCTTTTATTTCGGTATCTATTTCAAGATTATGTTCTAATATAGCTTGGTGGTTATTAAGAGATTGATATTTAAAAAATCTTTTTAAAAAGTAATAATAAATAGTCGTATCTATTATAAGAAGAGTCAATTGAATAAAGCTTGGAATTAAAGAATGAGTTTTAAGATAAGAGTCTACAAAAACGGGAGTTGACCAAACTATATAATAGTTTTCGAAATTAGGAGATAAGAAGTGAATGGTCATTATATTCAAAGCTAAATAAGCTAATAATACGTTTAAAACTGGAGTCAACACGAAAGGAATAAACATAAATCTATTAAAAACGACGGATAAGAATATTAAAATATTGTCTATATTAAAAATTGCGAATGGGGCTGAAATATAAGTTATTTTTTTAATGATTTTATCTTTTGTACTTAATAAAAGAGCTAATAATAGTGCAAGTCCTACTCCAGCACCTCCTATATTTACGAAGATTGATTGAAATTCACCGTATGTTAAATTCGGCATTATCGTTTTAAATAAAATCTCCTTACCGAATAAGGCGTTTACCATATGCTCTCCATGTATACCGAAAAACCAAAAAATTTGAACCATTATATTTCGAATTATTAATAAAAATATATCCGGCAGATGTAAATTAAACGGGTTTAGTTTTGCAATAGTTATATCCATAATATAATCTATTACTATGTAAAATGTGATTGAAATTAAAAAGGCTATGAAAAATACTATCAGATAATTAAATAGTCTATAAGCATGAGTTTTACCATCTTTTATTTCTAATTTTAAAGAAAAAAACGGATATAAAATTTTTAAAAAATAAGTTGAGATTATCGGTATCGTAATGGATTGAACGGTAAAACCTATAGGAAAATTGGTAAAGTTATTGGGAGCGTATTCGTAAATAATTCCCGCTATATAAGTTGTTATAGCTAATAATATTGAGATTATTTCGGATATTTTTATTCTTTTAGCTAAAAAGTATGAAATGGAAATGACGGGTATTATAGACGATAATAGTTGCATAAGTACGGTAAAATGGTGAACGCTTTTAGGGGAAGCTAATAAGTCTATTTTGAAATAGTTAACAATATTATCCGTTAATACCAGTAATCCTATTAAAACGAAATAAGGAATTATTGCTATAAAAGCTTCTTGCATTGAAATAATAAACATTAATAGTTTTTTATTTTTGAAAATATTCAACCTAATCCTTTTTTCTAATATTATATAAAAAATTTTTATATTTTTCTATCTTTGATATAATACCGGCAAAAAAAGGTTTATGTGTTGGGAAAAAAATTAATAATTGTTGAGTCTCCGGCAAAAGCTAGGACAATTAAAAACTTTTTGGGTAATGAGTATGAAGTGATAGCAAGTAAAGGACATATTAGAGATTTGCCAAAGAGCAGTTTCGGAATAAAAATAGAAGATGATAAATTTATTCCTCAATACCGTGTAACAAGGGACCACCAGGCAATTGCAAAAGAACTGAAAGAAAAAGCCAAAAAAGCCGATGTGGTTTATATAGCGACCGATGAAGATAGAGAAGGGGAGGCGATAGGCTTTCATATCGCTCACGTAATAGGAAAAGACCCTAAAGAACTTCCAAGAATCGTATTTCACGAAATTACGAAATCTGCAATTAAAAAAGCTCTTGAAAATCCTAGGACTTTGGATATAAACAGAGTAAACGCCCAGCAAGCCAGACGTCTTCTTGATAGGATTGTGGGGTATAAACTCTCCCCTTTACTTAATAAAAAAATTCAGAAAGGCTTAAGTGCTGGTAGGGTTCAAAGTGCTGCACTTAAACTGGTGGTTGATAGAGAGAGGGAAATAAAAGAGTTTAAACCGAAAGAATACTGGACAATTGAGGGTATTTTTAAAAAAGTTGAAGGAAACTTAATTAAATATAACGGTAAGAAGCTTGAGAAATTTGATATTCCGAATAAAGAAGAGGCTTTTAAAATCGTAAATGAATTAAAGCCGCTTGAGTATGTGGTAAGTAAAATAGAAAAGAAAATTACCACTTCAAAATCTCCGGCTCCTTTTATGACTTCTACTCTTCAACAATCGGCAAGTAGTGAGCTTGGGTTTTCTCCAAGACGCACTATGCAAATAGCTCAAAAACTATACGAAGGTGTTAAAACTCCAGTCGGAGAGACGGGGATTATTACTTATATGAGAACAGATAGTTTAAATATCGCAAAAGAAGCAAGAGAAGCGGCGATTGAGTTTATAAAAGAAAATATCGGAAGTGAGTATGCAGAAGCTAAAACATACGATAAAAAAGCAAAAAACGCTCAAGAAGCACATGAGGCGATAAGACCGGTTGATGTGAGGTTAGCTCCTAGTGATTTAAAAAATTATTTAACTAAAGACGAACTGAAACTTTATACGTTAATTTATAACAGGTTTCTAGCTTCTCAAATGAAAGATGCAAAATTTGAAACCCAAAATATTTACCTTTCAAACGATAAGGGCGAGTTTAAAATAAGTGGGAAAAAGCTTGTTTTTGACGGGTTTTATAAAGTGTATGGAAAAGTTAGTGCCGATACGATGCTGCCTGAATTTAGTGAGGGTGAGAAGTTAAAGCCGGAGGATATAAAAGCAACTCAACACTTTACAAAACCACCGGAGAGATTTACAGAAGCCAGTCTTATTAAAAAACTTGAAGCACTGGGTATCGGAAGACCGTCAACTTACGCACCGACTATTACGTTGCTTCAAAATAGAAACTATGTAGAAATTAAAGATAAAAAACTTCATCCCACAGAAATTGCCTTTAACGTAATAGAAGTGCTTGAGAAGCATTTCCCGGATATTGTGGATGCTAATTTTACTGCCAATATGGAAGATATGCTTGATAATATAGCAAATGGAAAAAAAGATTGGCAAGAGATGTTAAGGGAGTTTTATAATCCTTTTATGGAACTTATTAAAAAGGGCGAAAAAGAGATACCTTCTCAAAAAATGGCAAAGCCTATTGACGAGACGTGTCCTATGTGTGGGGCTCCTCTTGTTATCAGAAAAGGAAGGTATGGGGAGTTTATCGCGTGTAGTACTTATCCTAAGTGTAAATATACGCGTCCTATTGAAAAAGAGGAGAAAAAAGTAGACGTAAAGTGCGATAAATGTGGAGCTGATATGGTGGTAAAAAGAGGCAAGACGGGAGAGTTTCTGGCTTGCAGTAATTACCCGGAATGTAAAAACACAAAACCCCTAAATGCTCCTGAAGTAATAGAAGATGTGAAGTGTCCGGAGTGTGGAGGTAATATAATTAAAAGAAAAGGTCCAAGAGGGGAATTTTACGGATGTAGTAACTATCCGGAGTGTAAATTTATCTCAAAATATCGCCCGGTAAACAAAAAATGCGAAGAGTGTGGATATTTAATGGCAAAAAGAATATATAGAGGGAAAGAAGTTTATGAGTGTATCAAATGCAAAAAAAGAGTTGAGGCTACTAAATAAAGAGGAGCTTGAAATTATAAAGAAGACAAAAGAGTTTTTAGAAGAGAGGCTTTTAATTCCTGTTAATGTTGTGTTTAACAATGATACTTTAAGAGAAGAGGTTTTAAAAAATGGTTATAAAATCGATTGAGTTTAAATTAGATAAAAAAGGACTTTAGTTGAGAGTGGGAATTATGTCTGATACGCACAAAAAAGTAGGGCGTGCAAAAAAGGCTATAGATTTGCTTGTTTCTAAAGGAGTTGAATTTATTTTACACGCCGGGGATATAGTGGAGGAAGAGATTTTGGAGTATTTAGAAAATTGTGGTGTTAGATATACGGTAGTTTTGGGAAATAACGATTTTCATCTTTATAAGGTAGTGGATAAATATAATTTAAACAGTGAACCTCACTATTTTAAACTAGCTTCAAGGACGTGGAAGCTTATGCATTATCCTAAATATATGTTTCCACTTGATACCGATATCATAGTATACGGACATACGCATGATGTGGATATTACTTTTAACGGAAGAAACCTTATTTTAAATCCGGGGGAAGTTTGTGCGAGAGACCACGGATTTTCTACGTGTATGACGCTTGATATTGAAGATGACAAATATGTAGTGACTCTTTATTACAGACAGATTAAAACAAGTGAGTGGAAAAGTAAAATTAAGGAATTCTTTTTTAAAGTGGAAAAATGATTTATTTATGTGCCATTAGCAATATTCGCTCCGGGGCTTGCAGGGAAGATTGTAAGTTTTGTACCCAAAGTGTAAGATGGGGGGCTGATATTACAAGATATAAAGAAAAGCCGATAGAAGTTATTGTAAAGGAAGCGAAACTTGCCAAAAAAAATAGGGCTTCCGGGTTTTGTCTTGTGACAAGCGGAAAAAGTCTTGATGATAAAACGCTCGAATATGTTTCCCGTGCGGCTAGAGCGGTAAAAAAAGAAGTGGATATTACACTCATAGCCTGTAACGGAACGGCGAATAAAGAATCTTTAAAAGAACTTAAAAAAGCGGGGGTTAAAATATATAACCACAATCTTGAAACAAGCCGTGAATATTATCCGAAAATCTGCTCGACACATACTTGGGATGAGAGGTTTGAAACCTGTGAAAATATTAAATCCGTAGGGCTCAGGCTTTGCTGCGGGGGAATATTCGGGATGGGTGAGAGTGAAGAAGATATACAAAGTTTAATAAATTCGCTTAAAAAATTAAATCCTGAAGGGATTCCGCTTAATTTTTTTATTGAAAACCCTAAACTCCCTTTAAAAGCTACGCATAATAAAGAATTTGCCCTTAATACAGTAAAAAGATTTGCTAGGGAATTTGAAAATTCTATCATAATGCTTGCAGGAGGCAGGGAAATAGCATTCGGCAATGAATGGACCAAGGCGTTAAAAGCCGGGGCGAATTCAATTGTTATAGGCGATTATTTAACCACTAAAGGCGAAAAGCCAGATAAGGATTTGGAAATTTTAATTAAAGAAGGGTTTAAAATAGCAAATGAGTGCTGAATTACTTATAATATCCCTTTCAATAATACTCTTGATATCTCCTTTTTTGAGCAATTTGTTAAAACTTCCGATTTCTATGGTGGAGATTACTTTAGGAGCTGTTTTTAGTGCTATAGGACTTATTCATCATAATGCAATGTTTAATCTTTTGGCAGAAGTCGGATTTTTGTATTTAATGCTTCTTGCCGGAATGGAGGTTAATTTAAAAGAGCTTTTAAGAATACCTAAAGAAGTTATTAAAAAGGCTTTGTTGTTTTTAGTGATTTTAAACGGATTAAGCGGTTTGTTTGTATTTATGTTAGGCTTTTCAAAAATTTTTCTTGTAATTTTTCCTCTTATTTCTATAGGGCTTATGATTTCCATTCAACAAGAAATAGGAAAAAAGAAATGGCTGGATTTGGCTATAAAAGTGGGAGTTTTAGGCGAACTTTTATCTATTTTGATTTTAACTGTGGTAAGTGGATATTTTGAATTCGGTTTTGGTAAACATCTTTTGATTACTACTCTTGTTTTAGTTTTATTTTTAGTTTTTTTGGGAGTTTTGTTTTTTGTAATAAGAACTCTTTTTTGGTGGTTTCCAAAACTAAAACATTATTTAATGCCGGGAGTTGATAAGTATCATCAGGATGTTAGAATAGCTTTTAGTCTTTTTTTTATTATGATTGCTTTTTTAATGAAAATTAATATAGATGTTGTATTGGGGGCGTTTGTAGTGGGAGTCTTTATATCTACGTTTTTTGAACATAACAAAGAGCTTGAACATAAATTAGCACCTTTTGGATTCGGATTTTTAATTACTATATTTTTTGTACATGTCGGGACTTCTTTGAACTTGAAATTAATCTCTTACAATATGATAGTAGATGCCTTATTTATAGTAATGATAATGATTGTACTTAGGTTTATCGCCGCACTTGTTTTTTATTCTTTTTTAGGAGTTAATAAAAGTGTATTATTCGCTTTATCTTTATCTATGCCTCTTACTTTGTTAATAGCGACTGCTACTTTAGCTCATCAAAATCACACTATCAGCGATTATTGGTTTAATGTATTAGTATTTACGGCGGTGTTGGAAGTAATTATCGTAATGATAAGCACAAAAGTACTTAATAATATGAATAAAGTTTAGTTTCTTCAAACTTTATTCTCCGGATTAAAATGAAATTTATCATATCGAAGTCTTCTTTAAAAGTCTTTTTTTTTATAGAATTCGCATTCTTATATTCGTTTATAAATTTTTCGAAAATAATTTTTATTTTGAAAATCTCTTTTCTTTTTTGTTCTATGAAAGAAATTATTCTTATATCTTTATATTTTGATTTTAAATAAGGGTAGAGAAATTCGTTTTCCGATTTAATATGCTCTTCAAAATTGATTTTTAATTTTTTTAAAAGTTTAACGGTTTTGCCGAATTTTTGTTTTTGAAAATTAGTTTCTATTTTTACACATAAAGATAATAAGACTTTATGTTCTTTTTTTAGTTTTTTTATTAAATTTTTTTCCGACGGTTCAAAAAGTATTTTTGCAAATCGCATAAAAATCCTTTTTTTTTATTTTAGCCTATATGAAAAGTATTTTCATTGATTCTTCTCAATAAGATAAAAAGTTCTATTTGATATAATTTCATAAAAAAGGAACTCAATGGTAGTTACAAGATTTGCACCAAGTCCTACTGGCTATTTACATATAGGTGGGCTTAGGACGGCTCTTTTTAACTGGCTTTTAGCCAGAAAATATAACGGAAAATTTAGATTAAGAATTGAAGATACGGATTTAAGCCGTAACAAACAAGAAGCGGTTGATGCTATTCTTAAAGCTTTTAACTGGGTTGGAATGAAATGGGATGATGAGGTTGTGTTTCAAAGTGAGAGATTTGATATTTATAAAAAGTATATCTATGAACTGCTTCAAAAAGGTCTTGCTTATAAATGTTATTTGACAAAAGAAGAACTTGAGACGATAAGAGAAGCCAGAATGAAAGGAATCGAACCTTCTATCGATATTAGAAAATACAGAGATTTTGAAGGGGAACTTGATAAACCTTATGTAATTAGATTTAAAGCTCCACTTGAAGGGAAAGTCTCTTTTTTTGACGGAGTTAAGGGAGAAGCTGTAATTGATGCAAAAGAGATAGACGATTTTGTTATCGCAAGAAGCGACGGGACACCTACTTATAATTTTGTTGTGGTAATTGATGACTATGAAATGGGAATGACGGATATTATAAGAGGGGATGACCATTTTACAAATACTTTTAAACAGATTTTGGTTTATAAAGCTTTTGGCTGGGATGTACCAAACTTTTATCACGTGCCTATGATTCATAACGAAAAAGGCTCTAAAATGAGTAAACGTGACGGGGCTGTGGATGTTATGGAGTATAAGCGTGAGGGGTATTTGCCGGAGGCTCTGCTTAACTTTTTGGTAAGACTCGGTTGGTCGCACGGAGACCAGGAGATTTTTAGTATTGAAGAGATGATACGACTTTTTGATCCGAAAGACATCAATAAATCTCCTAGTAGATACAACAAAGAAAAACTTGATTGGCTAAATTCTCACTATATTAAAAACTCTTCAAATGAAAGACTTGAAAAACTTCTTAGAGACGATTTCGGGATAGATATTATTAATCACGATAAAAAAGAGATTTTAATCGACGAACTTAAAGAGAGGGTAAAAACTCTAAAAGAAATGGCTGAAGAGATTGAAAAAATCTTAACGCCTCCTACAAGTTATAATGAAAAAGCGTTTAAAAAGTTTATAAAAGATTCTGTTGTGACCAATCTAAAAGAATTTGTTAACTATTTAGAAGATAAAAATCCTCATTTGCCTCCGGAGTGGCACGATGTGATGAATGAGTTTTTACAATTAAAATCACTAAAACCAAGAGAGCTTATGCCTCCACTTAGAATAGCTATGGTGGGTGATACGAAAGGAATAGACTTAGCCGCTCTTCTTAGTATTCTTGGAAAAGAAGAGGTTATAAAAAGAGTTAACTCTTTAATCGCAAAAGCGATGATTTTTTAAAATACCGGCTCGTAGGTCTCCTCTTTTGGAGGAGGAGATATTTTCGTAAACAGTTCTTTTTTTCCGTTTATTTCGTAGTAGTGTACTTCTTTTGGAATTTTAAATTTTCTGATTAATTCAGGGTGGATTTTGAGTAAATGCGAATAAAAGTATTTAAAAGCGGGAGCCGAAACCCTACCACCACTCATACTTTTACCCAGCGTCGAAGAGTCGTCGTTTCCAAACCAGATAAGAGTTTGAGAGTTTGGTGTAAATCCACAAAACCACGCATCGACGAAATTATTGGTAGTACCGGTTTTCCCGGCTATTTCTATACCTTTTACTCTTGCGTTTCTTCCGGTTCCTTTTTTAACTACGTCTTGGAGAATGTTTGTTATAAGATATGCTTGATAGTCTGGTTCTATATATTCGTGTGTTGGAGGAAATGAAATTTTTATATTTTCTCTTGGAATTTCTAGGCTTTTTACTATATGAATTTGGGATTTTATGCCATAATTGCTAAATATCGTATAAAGTTCGCTAAATTTCCACATATTGATACCTACACTTCCTAAAGCTATACTTAAGTTTCTAGGAAGATTGTCAAATCCGAAGTTATACATCTCTTTAATAACCGTATCAAGTCCCATAGACATAACCAGGTTTATTGTGGCTAAGTTTCTTGAATGAACCAAAGATTCTCTTAAGGTTATCAGTCCTAAGGTGTTTTTTTCGTAGTTTTTAGGTTTCCAGTATTTATCTTCTTCCGGTGTGTTGCTTGGGATTTTAAACGTTCTACTGATATCGGCTATTTTGCTTCCCGGATTATAGCCTATATTTAGTGCTATTTGATAAATAAAAGGCTTTATAGCACTTCCTACGCTTCTTTTGGATTGGATGACTCTGTTGAATTTGCTTTTTTTATAATCGCTTCCTCCCACAAGTGCCAGTACCTCTCCACTGCTAGGAGTAATTGTTATTAAAGCTCCGTTTAATTTTGATTCGTTTAATTTAGGATTTAATTTAAGAACTCTTTTTTTATTCCATTTAATTGTTTGTTGTGCTAATTTTTGAGTCGGGAGGTCTATTGTTAAATTAATATCGTATCCTTTTGTAAATAAATCCGGATATTTAGGAAGAAGTTGCATAATAGCGGTATCTACCGCATAAGGGGCTTGGTTTTGTATCATAATTTTATAAACTTTAGGACGTTTTAAGATAGCTTCTTTATACTCTTTTGAAGAAATCCATCTTAAAGTATACATTCTTTTTATGATTCTATCAGCTCTTTTTATGTTTAGTTCGTAGTTTCTTGTAGGGTCGTAAAGGCTTGGTCCTTTTGGAAGTGCTATAAGCATAGCTATTTCTTTTAAGTTCAAATTTTTTAAATCTTTATGGAAATATCCGAAAGCCGCCGTTTTTATACCGTAATATCCGTGACCCAGATAGATTTGGTTTAAATATCTTTCTAAAATTTCTTCTTTTGTTAAGAAATGTTCCACTTTCATTGAGATTATCATCTCTTTTAATTTTCTTTGTATGGTTTTTTTGCGGTTAAGGTATAGATTTTTTATTAATTGTTGAGTTATAGTTGAGGCTCCTTCAACTTTTTTGCCGGCTTTTATGTCTTTGATTAAAGCTCTTAAAATAGCATTGAAATTGGTTCCTTCATGTTCAAAAAAAGATGTATCTTCCGTGGCTATTAACGTCTCTATGACTCGTGGGGGAATATCGTCGTATTTTACGTAAAAGCGGTTTTCTTTTTTATATTTTACGGCTAATAATTGACCGTTTTTATCATAGAATCTAGCCGACAAAGGAGGGTTATAATAAAGAATTTTTTCGGTGGCGAATCTGGTGGAATTGTAAAGATATAAAAAATATCCTATGGCTATTAATAATACGGAAGTTATTATGATAAGTGTAACGGTAAAAATTTTTTTTAGCAATTTATTCCTTTAAAAAATTAATGGTTTTGGAAATTATATCACTTTGAATGTTTACTCGTCCAATAATTCTGAAAATCGGCTGTTTAACGGTAGGGGGCCTTATAGCTCCTATTAAAATATTTTGATTTTTTAATTCGTTTTGTTTTTGAAGTAGGGTTTTGTTGTCTTTTACCGGAATGATTTTAATTAAAGATTCTGAATTTAGAATTAATCTTCTTTTTTTTATCTTTTGTTTAAAGTATTCTTTTTTAGACACTATTTTTTCTAAGGCGTAATAAGCAAGCAGTGTATCGGCAGGGCTTAGGGCGGTTGTGTAGATTATGCTTTTGGCTTTGTTTATTAAAAACTCTATTATCTCTTTTTGGGCTAAAATATAAGCTCCGTAACTTCCAAGAGCCTTTCCTAAAGTCCCCATTTTAATAGTTTTTAAAGGATTTAATTCATATTCGTCGGTAATACCCATTAAATTTTCTCCCACTACCCCTACACTGTGTGCTTCGTCTATTATAAGGGTGCCTATTTTCTGGGCGTAGGAGGTTATCTCTTTTTTGACTTTGTCTCCGTTCATTGAGTAAATTCCCTCAACAACCACAAAGACTCTTTTAAAATTTTTTAAATCTTTTGATTTTTTTTCTAAATCTTCTAATGAATTGTGATTAAAAAACCTAATTTCCGCTTGAGTTAATCTGCTTCCTACCATACCACTTGCGTGGTATTCGCTGTCTACTAAAAATAAGTCCCCCCTTCTGCCGAGTTCAAAAAGTGCCATATTGGCTAAAAATCCACTTCCTACGATTATCGCATCTTCAAAGTTATTTAGTTTTTTTAACTTGTCTTCAAGCATTTTATGGGCTGTGTTGTAGCCGTTTACAAGTAGTGAAGCTTTACTTCCGTGAAAGCCGAGTTGATTTAGTTTTTCAAAAGCTTTGTTTAAAATATCTTTATCTTCCGCTAGACTTAAATAGTCGTTGCTTGCTAAGTCTATAATGTTTTGAGGGTATAGTTTCCTTTTTCTTAGTCTATTTTTTTTCTCTAAAATCGATAATTCTTTTTTATACATTATTAAATTAAGACCTTTTTTGTTAAAATTTTATCAAAAAAGGCCTTTTATGGATATAAGAAAAAAATTTTTAGAGTTTTTTGAGAGTAAAGGACATAAAGTTTATCCGTCAGCTCCACTTGTACCGGATGACCCAACACTTTTATTTACAAATGCCGGAATGGTTCCTTTTAAACCTATTTTTACAGGAGAAAAACCGGCTCCAACTCCTCCTAGGGCTTGTAGTTCGCAGCTTTGTATGAGAGCCGGTGGAAAACACAACGACCTTGAAAACGTAGGATATACAAACCGTCACCATACTCTTTTTGAAATGCTTGGAAATTTTAGTTTTGGAGATTACTTTAAAGAAGACGCCATTAAATATGCTTGGGAATTCGTAACCGAAGTGCTTGAACTTCCAAAAGATAGACTCTGGATTACGATTCACGAAAGTGACGATGAGGCGGGAAAAATTTGGGAAAAATATGTCAGTAAAGACAGAATCGTAAAAATGGGAGATAAAGATAATTTCTGGCAAATGGGAGATATGGGGCCTTGTGGACCTTGTAGTGAGATTCATTACGACCAGGGGGCGGATAAATTCAATTCTCCGGAAGATTATTTAGGAGGAGATGGAGATAGATTCCTTGAAATTTGGAACCTTGTATTTATGCAGTATAATAAAGATGAAAACGGAAATTTAACGCCCCTTCCAAAACCTAGTATCGATACTGGAATGGGACTTGAGAGAATTACGGCTATAAAAGAGGGGGTTGCAAGCAATTACGATTCTTCTATTTTTAGACCTTTGCTTGAAAAAATCGTAGAAATTACGGGTAAAGAGTATCATACCGATAAAAGAGGAGCAAGTCATAGGGTTATAGCAGATCATATAAGAGCAGTTACTTTCCTTGTAGCTCAAGGTGTGCAGTTTAGCAGAGAAGGTAGGGGGTATGTACTTAGAAGAATTTTAAGACGTGGAGTTAGACACGGGTATTTACTTGGAATGAGAGAACCTTTTATGTATAAAATCGTAGATACTCTTGCAAATCAAATGGGTGAGCAGTATCCGTATCTTCTTGAAAAGAAAGAGTCTGTAAAAGATACTATTAAGCTTGAAGAAGAGAGATTTTTCGAAACGATTGACAAAGGAATGCAGCTTTTTGAAGAAGAGCTTAAAAAAACTTCGGGAAATGTTTTTAGTGGAAAGGTTGCGTTTAAACTTTATGATACTTACGGGTTTCCTCTTGATTTAACGGAAGATATGTTAAGAGAAGTAAATAAAAAAGTGGATATAAAAACGTTTAACGCTTTAATGGAAGAGCAAAAACAAAGAGCCAGAGCCAACTGGAAAGGAAGTGGAGACGTTAAGATTAATTTAAAAGATTTGGAAAAAATTGAACCTAATAAGTTTGTAGGGTATGAATATACTGAGTATAAAACAAAAGTAAAAGCGTTATTTGATGAAAATATGAATTTAGTTGACGAACTTGCCAATAAAGATGGTTGGGTAATGCTTGAAGAGACTCCTTTTTATGCGGAAAGTGGAGGTCAGGTTGGAGATAAGGGTGAAATTATCAAAGACGGTAAAGTTGTTGCAAAAGTGGTGGATACTAAAAAATTTGATGACAGAAACTTAAGTAAGGTCGTAAAAGCCGATTTAAAAGTAGGTGATGAGGTAAAAGCTGTTGTGGATGAGAGTAGAAGTGAAATAGCTAAAAACCATACGGCAACCCACCTTCTACACGCGGCACTTAGAAAAGTTTTAGGAGAGCACGTAACTCAAGCTGGGTCTTTGGTGGAGGCTAATAGATTAAGATTTGACTTTACCCATCCTAAAGCTTTAACAAAAGAAGAGCTTATGGCTATTGAGGAGATGGTAAATAGAGTAATTGCCAAATCAATTCCGGCAGAAATTAAAGAGATGAGTATAGATGAAGCTAAAAAAATAGGTGCTATGGCACTATTTGGTGAAAAATACGGAGATGTAGTAAGGGTTGTAAAATTTGGAGACTTTAGTATCGAACTTTGTGGAGGTACTCACGTAAATAATACGGCTGAAGTTAACAGTTTTTATATTACTAAAGAATCTGGAGTTAGTGCAGGTGTTAGAAGAATAGAAGCCGTTGCGGGATTTGGGGCTTATAAATATGCAAGAGGTTATATCGATTTGGTAGAAGAGATGAAAGCCGAAAATAAAGCAAAAGACTTAAAAGCGTTTGTTGAAAAACAAAAAGATGAAATTAAGAGTTTAAAATCTAAAATAAAAGAACTTGAAAAAGCTGCCCTTAAAGAGCTTAAACCGGTGCAAAAAGACGGAGTTAATTATATAATCGAAAGAATAGACAACGCAAATCTTAGAGAAATAGCAACGGAACTTAAAGGAAAATTTGATAATTTAGTGGCGTTTTTAGCCGGTGAAAACAACGGTAAAGTTACGCTTGTGGCAGTTAGTAAAACGGATAATATAAAAGCCGGGGATTTAATTAAAAATTATGCTCCTATAGTAGGTGGAAAAGGTGGTGGAAAACCGGATTTCGCTCAAGGTGGTGGAAAAGACGTTTTAAAAATCGATGAGATGATTGAAAAAGTAAAAAAAGACCTTTTATAAAAGGATTAAAATGAAAATTTTATTGGTGGAAGACGATAAACAATTAGGTAGAGCTTTAACTAAAGGTTTAAAAGCGAATGGGTACGATGTAATACATTTGGAAGACGGAGAAGATGCGTTTGATGATATTTTGATAAATGAATATGATGTGTATCTGCTTGATATTAATATTCCCGGAATTGACGGATTAAAGCTTGTAAAACTTATAAGAAATAAAAATAAAGATGCCATTATTTTTATGATTACGGCATCTGCCGAAATAGAAGATATGGAAAAAGCTTACGGAAACGGATGTGATGAATATATAAAAAAACCTTTTCATATTGAAGAGTTGCTTTTAAGAATTAATCATTGGAAGAAGATAAAACAAAATGCTTCTAATCAAACGAAAGAGGATAAGATTAAAGTTGACAATATGGAGTTTTATTTCGATACTTTGGATTTATATCTTGACGGAGTCCTTGCCAATTTAAGAAAAAAAGAAAAAAAACTTCTTGCGGTTCTTTTAAAAAATATAGGTAAAACGGTAAAAAAAGAGGATATTATTAAATATGTATGGGAAGGAGAAGAAAAAAAATCATATCCTTTAAGACAACTTGTAAGCGAACTTAAAAGTAAACTTCCAAAAGATTATATAGTTTCGGAAGTAGGGATAGGTTATAGATTTGATAAAAAATAAAATAACTCTTAATAAGGTTATTTTAATCTTTTTTATTTTCATCTTTTTTATTTCTTTTTTATTCATTTATTCTCAATATAGAATATCTAGAGAAATTTTGATTCAAAGTTATCTTAATAAATACGCTCTTTTGGCTTTGCAGGTTAAGGAGCATTTCGGTAGTGCTTTTGATAAAGCTTTTTATGCTTTTAAAAATCAGGAAAAGCAAAATATTTTAAATTTGTATAAGCTTCCGTATTTTTATAATAACGGTACGGTTGACGTTGTAAAAATAGCTAAGTTTTTAAATAAATATAATACTTTGAAATCGGGTCATTATGAGGTATTTTTATTGAATAAAAATTATATAATAGCCGCAAGTAATAATGAAAAAGATATAGGAAAAGATTTAAGTAACAATCCTTTTCTTAAGAAAATAATCGGGGATGTTTTTAAGGGTACTAAAAAAATAGAAATTTCTTATATTGATTTGGATTCAGATTCTATGGAGCTAAAAAAATACTATTTTATTAGGACGTTAGACGGAAAATATATAATAGGTCTTGCGTATGTAGTTGATATTTATGATAATTTAAAAGATATTTATAATTTTGTAAAGCCTACGACTAAGATATTAGATATTTATTTTTTAGATAAATATAAAATTTATAAGTTAAATATGGAAAAAAAGAGAGTGTTTTCTCAAGACAAAGAGTTTTATAAGGAAATGGTAAAAGATATTTTGAACGATATGAATACTAAGTCTCAAAAAGAGATTTTGGAATCTATTTTTTCTCTTTTTGAAAAAAATAATAATCTTTTAAAAGAGATAGATATCGATAAGAACGAACTCACTATTTTTTCTCTTATAAATTCTCTTTTCGAACAAATAAACAGTAAGGTAATAATTAAAACCGTTTACGATATTTCTTGTTTAAAAAAAGATTTGAATAAATTAAACATAAATTTAATTGTTATTTTGGTATTGTTTATTTTTGCTTTTACTTTTATGTATACGATAATAGTATTTCGTATTACTAAACCTTTAATGAAACTTGTGGATAAAATGAGAAAGAACAAGCCTTGTTATGAATGTAATTCTTATATTCAAGAGATAAACGATGTAAAAAATAGTTACAATATATTACATTCTAAATTAAACAAAGAGATAGAAAAGAATAAAAATCTTTTAGAGCTAAACAGAAGATTTATCGTTGACACTATTCATCAAATAAGAACTCCTCTTCAAATTATAATGCTTAATATGGATTTGCTTAAATTTCAGATAAAAGACAAGGATGTAGAAGAGATTATTGAAGAGATAGATGCTGCTGTCGCTATGCTTACTAATTCTTATGAGGATTTGGCTTATTTGTCTTCTAATAATACTGCCATAACATATAAACCGGCTTTAATTAATATTGCTAAAGTCTTAAAATCCAGAATAGGATTTTTTTCTAATATAGCTAAAGTTAATGATAAAAGACTTATTGATAAAATCGAAGACGATTCGATTGAGTATATGATAAATAGAATAGAGTTTGAGAGAATTATAGATAATAATATTTCAAATGCAATTAAGTATTCAACCGGTAAGGATATAGAAATATTTTTGAGAAAAGTATGGGATAAGGTTATTTTGAGATTTGTATCCGAGGGCGAGCCTATTAAAAATCCGGAACAGATTTTTGAAAAAAATTATAGAGAACAGATTCATAAAAGAGGTTTGGGCTTAGGACTTAATATAGTTAAAAATATCTGCGATAAATATTCTATTAAATATAGGGTTTATTATAAAGACGGTAAGAATGTTTTTGAGTATGTTTTTAAGATTTAACAGTTTTGATACAATTTCATTAGAAAGGTTGTTATGATACTTTGTAGCTCTTCTAAAACCCGTGCTAAATTATTACAAGAAGCAGGTATTGATTTTATTCAAAAAAGCTGTGCTTTTGATGAAGAACGGATAACGGCTAAAGACCCGTATGAATTTGTATTTGCAGCTAGTTACGGTAAATTTAAAGAGTGCTGTAAATGTTTTAAAAGTGAAGACATTATAACGGCAGATACGGTTGTGAGTGACGGAAAAGAGATTTTAAGGAAAGCTAAATCAAAAGATGAAGCAAAAAGAATGTTATTCGCTCAAAGTGGAAAAGAAATAAAAATTATAACTTGTATGTGGGTTAGGTTTAAAGGACAAAATTTTTGTAGGATAGATGAGACTATTTATGAATTTGAGAAATTTGATGTTAACGATTTAGAAAAGTATTTGAACTCTAATGAGTGGCAGGGAAAAGCCGGGGCGTGTATGGTTGAGGGATTTTGTAAAAAATATATAAAAAATGTAAAAGGGTATGAGTCTACTGCAATGGGGCTTTGTGTGGAAGAGTTAGTAAAAATAATAGGAGAGAAAAATGTTAATTAGAGAAATTCAAGAATTTCAGAAAATTAGAAAAGACGCTAGGGCTTATTTTTGTTATTTGCTTCAAAGAAATTTACCTAATAGACTTCCAAATATTGGAGTTGATGTTATTTATGATGGACTTGAGAGAATAGTTCATGAAATTTCTGAAGCCAATGCGGCCTATATATTGGATGCCGGAGGTAAACAGATTAGTAAAATGATAACTTTAAAAGATAAGTATAAAGATTTTGATGTTGAATTTAATCAAGCGAATAGGACTTATTTTTATAAAGCAGTTAAAGAGAAAAAGTGTATTTTAACAGATCCTTATCCGAGTTTAATAGGTGGAGAGATGGTGGTAAGTGCGGCAATGCCTATTTTTAACGATAAAGGGGAGCTTTTATATGTAGCGATTATTGACATTCCTTTGGAAAAGATTTTAAAATTTGTTCATAAAGAAAGAGGAGACAACTGGGCTTATACTTTTAATAGAGTGGTCTATGGTGTTTTTGCAGCGGCGTTGTTTGCTATTTGTGTACTTTTGTTTATAGACGGAATTAAAATGTTTTTTAGTTATACGTTTAATAATATAGATGTGAAAAAAATGTTTGAGTCTACTATTTTGATAACTCTCTCGTTAGCTCTTTTTGATTTGGTAAAAACTCTTCTTTTTGAAGAGGTTATAGGAGAAAAAGAAGATCATCCTTTTGCTATTCATAAAACTATGATTAAATTTTTGGGAAGTATTGTAATTGCCCTTGCGATTGAGGGGCTTATGCTTGTATTTAAATTCGCTATGATTGCTCCCCATAAATTAATGTATGCGGCTATGCTTTTGGCTGCCGTTACGTTTTTACTTGTGGGACTTGCTTATTATATGAAAAATGTGGGTAAAGATATCAAATAAGGAAGATTATGATAGGAATTGTAAACTATAATATGGGTAATTTGGCAAGTGTCGTTAACGCTTTTAAAAAAATAGGTGGTAAGGTTGAGGTTGTAAGTGAGAGTGACAAACTGAAAAACTACGATAAACTTGTATTTCCGGGAGTTGGAGCGTTTGGTGACGCAATGCTTCATTTAAAAGAGACAAATCTTGATGAGGCTATGAGAGAGTTTGTAAAAAGTGGAAAATACGTACTTGGAGTTTGCCTTGGAATGCAGCTTTTGTTTGATAGAAGTGAAGAGTTTGGTGAACATAAAGGACTTGGGATAATTCCTGGGAGTGTGGTTAGGTTTGATAAAAAAGTAGAATCGACTCATAAAGTCCCACATATGGGATGGAATAAAATGTTTTTTAAAAAAAATTCATCTCTTTTTAAAGGGCTTGATAATCCTTATTTGTATTTTGTTCATTCTTATCACGTAGTGTGTGATGAAGAGTATGTAATAGGTAAGACAATTTACGGGTATGAGTTTGTGAGTGCTGTAAATAAAGATAATGTATTCGGGTTTCAACCGCATCCGGAAAAGTCTCATAATGAGGGATTAAAAGTGCTTGATAATTTCGTTAAGTTATAAGGGGTCAAAAGGTTAAAACATGATAAAATTATTAGAAATTAAAAACTACAGACGGTTACAATCTTTTGAATTTAATGAATTTAAAAGAATAAATTTAATTACGGGGGCTAATAATATAGGAAAAACTTCTTTATTAGAAGCTATATCTTTTGCGACATTGGATAATCCGGACTCTGTTATATTGAATTTATTTCAGATTTTACAAAAAAGAGACCCTGAAATACCTATAAGACATAAAGAGGAGCCGATAAGCAGTTTTATCGGCGATTTAAGAAAAAGGTATAAATTTTTTGAAATTAACAGCAATTTAACAAATATTTCTTTTAGAAGTAGCGATTCGATAGAGTATTTATTTGAGGTAAAAGTTAATAAGAAGAACAAAAAATATACAAAAATAGTTAATCCTTATATTCTGCCTGAAATTGATACTAAACATTATGTGTTTATTGTAGATTTAGGAGGTAGTATTATTACTTTAAAAGAGTGGTATAAATTCGTACAAACTAATGAAGACGAAGAGTTTATAAATGAAAATATTAAACTTTTTGATTCTAATGTAGAAAAATTTAAAATTATTAATGATGAGCCTTCTGTAAAAATAAAAAATCTTAATGATTATATACCTATTAGTGAACTTGGTGAAGGATTAAAGAGATTTATTTTTATTTTGCTTGCATTTTATAAAGTTAAAGATAAAAAAAATAGTATTGTTTTAATTGATGAGGTTGAGAATGGAATTTGGTACAAAAACTATGAGTTAATTTGGAAAAATATAATTTATTTAAGTGAAAAATTTAATGTTCAGGTTTTTGCAACAACTCATTCAAAAGAATTAATTGAATCTTTTGTAAAAGTTATTGAAAAAGAAAAATTTGATGATATGAGTTTTATAGAACTTTTAGAAGATGGGTATATGTGTTTTAATAAGGATACTTTAAAGTTAGAGCTTGAAAATGATTTTGAGGTTAGAGGATGGTAGTAGATATTGGAATTATAATAGAGTCTGCCGAAGCTGGAAAAAGTGAGCAAAATCATATTGTCAGAATACTTGATTTAAAAAAATATGAGAATAATATGTATTTGGATTTGAGAGGTAGAAAAGTTATGTTCTATAAAATGAAAGGAAAAGGTGAACTTTTAAAAGAAGAAAATTATAATGGTATTGTTCAAAAAAGTAAAAAATTTTTATTTATATTGGATGCAGATGAAGATTTTAATAAGACTCAAAGCGATATTCAAAGTTTAATTGGTAGTTTAGTGCAAAAATTTAATATAAAAGCTGATTATTTTATAAGTTGTAATCCTCATAATAAAAGAGGTAATATTGAAACGCTTTTGCTTGAATGTGTAAAAGAGAACTTAAAAAAGTGTTATAGCAATTTTTTAGAATGTATGGGTAAAGATAGCCTAGATAAATGTTTGGCAAAAAATCTTTTACAAAAAATGTTTGAAATAAAACAACCACCATATGAATTGGATTGTGAATATTTTAATGAATTAAAAAATAAATTTAGTAATTTATAAGGAGTAAAAATGACTATTTTCCCGGCGATAGATTTAAAAGACGGTAAGGCTGTTAGGCTTACAAAAGGTTTGATGGAGAGTGCGAAAGTATACAGTAAAGAGCCTTATGAACTTGCAAAAAGATTTGAGGAAATGGGAGCTAAGTGGCTTCATATAGTGGATTTAAACGGTGCTTTTGCAGGAGAGCCTAAAAATATAGAACAGATTGAAAAGATAAGAAAAAACACTAAATTAAAAATCCAGCTAGGTGGTGGAATAAGAGATGAAGATACGATAAAAAGGTATCTTGATTTGGGTATTAATAGACTTATTTTAGGAAGTATTGCAGCAAAAAATCCTCAAAAAGTAATAGAACTTGCCGATACTTATCCGATAGCCGTAGGAATTGATGCAAAAGACGGTTTTGTAGCGATTGATGGATGGGGTAAAACCGAAGGTATAAAAGCTACGGAACTTGCTAAAATGTATGAAAATTCTAAAATAGAGTGTATAATTGCAACAGATATTTCAAAAGACGGAACTTTAAGTGGTCTTAATATCGACTTCATTTTGGATATTCAAAATGCAAGTCAAAAACCGGTTATAGCTAGTGGAGGGGTAGCATCCGAAGATGATATAAAAAAAGTAAAAAAGAATGATATTTACGGGGTAATAGTGGGAAAAGCCTTTTATGAAAGTAAAATAGATTTAGAAAAAATTTTAAAGGAGTATTAATGGGAAAAATATTAGTAATAGACGATTCTTCAACGATGAGAAGAATTCTTGTGAATACTTTGGCTAGATTAGGTTACACTGATATTTTACAAGCTGCCGACGGAGTTGAAGGATGGGAAGCTTATAGAGCTCATAAAGACGAAATTGAAGCGATTTTAACTGACTGGAATATGCCTAATATGGACGGGCTTGAGCTTGTTAAAAAAATTAGGGCAGTTGACCAGGATACACCTATTGTAATGGTAACAACAGAAGGTGGTAAAAAAGAGGTTATTACCGCTTTAAAAGCCGGGGTGAATAACTATATTGTGAAACCTTTTGACCCACCTACTTTAAGAAAAAAATTAGAAGCGATATTCAATAAAGATGCAAAGTAAGTATTACGAATTAAAAGTTAAGGTTTCGTCTTTTAAAGATGAAATCGAAAACTTTTTAATGGAAAGGTTTTTTAACGGTATTGAAGAGAAAAACGATACTTTAATTTTAAGAGGTGAGGATAAGTTTGATTCTCTTATAGATGAGTTGAAAGATTACGTAAAAGCGTTAGAAGAGATTTTTCAAATTAAAATAGATTTACAAATAGAAATAGAAGAAAAGTCAAATAAAGATTGGATAAAAACTTATCAGGAATCGGTAAAACCGGTTGAAATTGAGGAGTTTTATATTCATCCTAGCTGGTATCCTCCTAAAGAAGGGAAAATTAATATCCTAATAGACCCAGCTCTTGCATTTGGAAGTGGTCATCACGAAACGACAAGAAGCTGTGTAAAAGCTATAAAAAAATATGTTAAAAAGGGTAATACTCTTTTAGATGTAGGATGTGGAAGTGGAATTTTGGGAATTGTGGCAAGTAAGCTGGGGGCTAAGGTTGATGCGTGTGATACCGACCCTTTGGCAGTTAAAAGTGCCAAGGAAAATTTTGAGCTAAATAATGTAAGCTATAATGAAATTTGGGAAGGTAGCGTAAACAATACTGATAAAACTTATGATGTGGTGGTAGCTAATATTATTGCCGACGTTTTGGTTTTTATAGCTAGGGATTTAAAAGAAAAAACAGAAAAATATTTGATTCTATCCGGGATAATAGATAAATATAAAAACAGAGTCCTTCAAAAATATAAGGATTTTGAATTAATCGAAGAAATCCCGGAAAACGAATGGGTTACATTAATATTTAAAAGGAAATAGATGGCAAATAAACAGAATAACGATAATAAGAATTTTTTTGATAACAATCCTTTATTGCTTTTTATAATTTTCGCTTTAATAATTATAGTGGTATTTAGAAGTGTAGCTCCAAGTACTTCAAATGGATTAAATTCTATTACTCAAAACGCGGCTCTTACTTATTCGGATATAAAAAAACTAGCTAGGGAAAAAAAACTTGAATATGTGGCCATAGGAAAGCATTTAATAAAAGCTAAATTAAAAGACGGTATTGTAATTACGGTGCAAAAAGTACCGGAGGATACCAGTTTGATTCCTATTTTGGATAAAAATCATATTCCTTATGGTGCTATGAATGATAATAATTGGTTTAGCGATTTGATTTTCGGGTGGGTTATTCCTATATTTATCTTCTTTGCTATTTGGATGTTTTTGGCAAATCGTATGCAAAAGGGTATGGGTGGAGTTTTAGGAGTAGGAAGTGCAAAAGGTCTTATAAAATCGGAAAAGCCGGATGTAAAATTTGACGATGTTGCCGGAAATGATGAAGCGAAAGAGGAAGTAAAAGAGATAGTGGATTTTCTGAAAAATCCTGATAGATACATAGACCTAGGTGCAAAAATCCCAAAAGGTGTTTTGCTTGTAGGTCCTCCGGGTACCGGTAAAACACTCCTTGCAAAAGCCGTGGCAGGAGAAGCAGATGTTCCGTTTTTTGCAGTGAGTGGTAGTAGTTTTATCGAAATGTTTGTAGGGGTTGGAGCTGCTAGAGTTAGGGATTTATTTAACCAGGCTAAAAAAGAAGCTCCTAGTATTATATTTATCGATGAAATTGATGCAATCGGTAAAAGTAGGGCTGCCGGTGGAATGATGGGTGGTAATGATGAAAGAGAACAAACTCTAAATCAGTTACTTGCTGAAATGGATGGATTTGATTCCAATGAACCCGTAATTGTACTTGCTGCTACCAACAGACCCGAAATTCTTGACCCGGCACTTCTGAGACCCGGAAGGTTTGATAGGCAAGTACTTGTTGATAAGCCGGATTTTGAAGGAAGAGTTCAGATTTTAAAAGTGCATATTAGAAAAATTAAAGTTGGTAAAGATGTAGATGTAAAAGAAATAGCAAAAATGACGGCAGGGCTTGCAGGAGCCGATTTGGCAAATATTGTAAATGAAGCTGCACTTCTTGCCGGTAGAAAAAATAAAAAAGAGGTAAATCAAGAAGAGTTTGTAGAGGCGGTTGAGAGACAAATTGCAGGACTTGAAAAAAGAAGCAGAAGGCTTAACGAAAAAGATAAAAAGATTGTTGCTTATCACGAAAGTGGACACGCTGTAATTGCAGAAATAACGCCGGAAGCCAGAAAAGTGAAAAAGGTTTCAATTGTCCCAAGGGGGCTTGCCGCACTTGGATATACGTTGAATCTTCCGGAAGAAGATAAATATTTAATGCAAAAAAGCGAACTTATTGCCGAAGTTGATACACTGCTTGGAGGAAGGGCTGCAGAAGAGGTGTTTATAGGCGAAATTTCAACGGGTGCTGGAAATGACCTTGAGAGGGCTACTGATATTATTAAATCTATGGTTATGCTTTACGGTATGACTGACGTAGCCGGTCTTATGGTTCTTGAAAAGCAGCAGAATAGATTTTTGGGTGGAGGATTTTCTCAAGGCAGGGATTATTCGGAAAAAACTCAAGAAGAGATTGACAGATTTATAAAACAGACTCTTGAAGAGAGATACAAACACGTTAAGAACCAATTAAAAAAATATACTCCGGTTATTGAGAAAATGGTAAAAGAGCTTTATGAAAAAGAGGTAATTGAAGGAAGTAGGGTAAGGGAGCTTATTAAAGAGTTTGAAAATCCTAACAATGAGGAGAATAATGAAAACAGAAATGATTCTTAAGGAAGGATATCCTTATATAGGAGCCGGTTTTTTAGTTTTTCTTCTTTCTTTAATTTTGACACAGAGTTCTTTTTGGCATTTTTTTTGGTTTTTAGTTTTTGCGTTTTTTCTTTATTTTTTTAGAAATCCGGAAAGAGTTCCGGAAGATAGTTCAAAAGGAGCTATAATATCTCCTAGCGACGGAGAGGTTATAGAAATAAAAGAAGCTATAGCTCCCATAACTAATGAAAAAATGTTAAAAATTTCTATAAGACTTTCGATATTCGATGTACACGTTCAACGCTCTCCGATTGATGGGCAAATGAGTGCTAGAGAGTATATTCACGGGACTTTTTTAATGCTTAATACACCGAAAGCGAGTGAGCTAAACGAACAAAACAGAGTTTTGTTTGAAAATAGAATAAATAAAGTTGTTGTAAATCAGATAGCAGGGTTTGTTACAAGAAGAATAGTAATGTTTAGGGATTTAGGGAATGTGAAGTTAGGAGAGAGATATTCGATGATAATGTTTGGGTCTCAAGTGGACTTGTATGTGCCTTTAAATGCTACTATTAAAGTAACTGAATTTCAAAAAGTAAAAGCAGGGGAAAGTTTAATAGGATTTTTAAATGAAAGTTAAGTTTGTTTATTTAATTCCTAATTTTTTTACGGCCTTGAGTGCTTTTTTAGGGGTAATGAGTATTATTGCCTCTTCTCAAGGTAAGTTTGAAAAAGCTTTTATTTATATTGTGCTGTCTTTAATTGCCGATGGGCTTGACGGAAGGTTAGCCAGACTTACCAATACTACTTCTAAATTTGGAGTAGAGTTTGATTCTTTGGCTGATGTTATAGCTTTTGGGGTAGCTCCGGCTATGATGCTGTTTTTTTCCGTAGGAAGTGAATACGGGAGATTTGGAGCGTTGGTAAGTGGGCTTTATGTGGTGTTTGGTGCTATCAGACTTGCTAGATTTAATATAACGACCTCTGAAAACGACCCTAGGTATTTTATAGGGCTTCCTATCCCTACAGCCGCAGTTGTACTTAGCAGCTGGATTATGCTGGAGCTTAAATATAAAAGCAATTGTAATTATATTGTATTATTTGGAGCGTTGCTTTTGGCGTTTTTGATGGTTAGTAATTTTAGGTATCCGAGTTTTAAGAAAATGGATTTGAATAAAAACGTGGCTTTTAAGGTATTAATTGTTTTGATTTTGATATCTTCTTTAATTTATTTGTATCCGGTTGAAGCTATAGCTTTGCTTCTTAGTTTGTATACGTTTTACGGATTATACAGAGGAATAAAAGGTTATTTAAAGATAATAAAAACTAAAAGATAATTTTTTTCCATTGACAAAAACTTAAATTTGGTGTAAAATAAGAAAAATAGAGCAAAAGGATAAAAATGGAAATGGTAAAAATATTTGATACGACTCTTAGAGATGGGGAGCAAAGCCCCGGTGCCAGTATGACTATAGAAGAAAAAATAAAAGTGGCAAGACAACTTGAAAAATTAAGAGTGGATATTATTGAAGCCGGTTTTGCAGCGGCAAGTCCCGGAGATTTTGAGGCTATTAATATGATAGCAAAAGAGATAAAAGATTCTACTATCTGTTCTCTTGCGAGAGCTGTTGAAAAAGATATAAAAGCAGCAGCAGACGCAATAGCCCCGGCACCTCTTAAAAGAATTCATACATTTATCGCTACTTCGCCTATTCATATGGAATATAAACTTAGAATGAAACCGGAAGAGGTTATTAAAAGAGCGGTTGATGCAGTAAAATACGCAAGAACGTTTGTTGATGATGTAGAGTTTAGCTGTGAAGATGCTGGAAGAAGTGAAATGAGCTTTTTGAAAGAGATAATTGGGGCGGTTATTGAAGCCGGGGCGAAAACTATAAATATTCCGGATACTGTCGGATATAGATTTCCAACCGAAATGGGAGCTATAATAAAAGAGCTTACCGAATATTTCCCAAAAGATATAATTTTTTCGGTACATTGTCATAATGATTTAGGGCTTGCTACTGCCAATTCTCTTTACAGTGTTTTAAACGGTGCAAGACAGGTTGAGTGTACTATAAACGGACTTGGAGAGAGAGCTGGAAATGCCGCTTTAGAAGAAATTGTAATGGCTATAAAAGTCAGACGTGATTTGTTTGAGGGAATTGATACTAGAATAAATACTAAAGAGCTTTATCCGACAAGCCGTCTTGTAGCTAGTGTAACAGGAATTGAGCCTCAACCGAACAAAGCGATTGTAGGTAAAAACGCGTTTGCACACGAAAGTGGTATTCATCAAGATGGAGTTTTAAAACATAAAGAGACTTATGAGATTATGAGTGCAGAGAGTATAGGTCTTGATATAAAAGATACCATTGTCCTTGGAAAACACAGCGGAAGACACGCGTTTTCTAAAAAATTGGAGGCTTTAGGATTTGATTTAAATCAAGAGGAATTAAATGAAGCGTTTATGAAGTTTAAAAAACTTGCTGATAAGAAAAAAGAGATTTATGATGAGGATATTATTGCGATTTTAAACGATACTATGGATTCAACACCTAAAACTTATGAGCTTATCTCACTTCAACTTAGCGATTGTAGCGACGGAATGCCAAGTGCCGCTGCAAAAATAAAATTTGAAGATAAAATTTACGTAGACGCCGCAATTGGAGAGGGGACTATCGATGCGGTTTTTAAAGTAATAGACAGAATTAGCGGAATTACCGGTAAGCTTATGGATTATAAAGTGGAAGCTGTAAGTGAAGGAAAAGACGCACTTGCAAAAGTTATGGTAAAAGTTGTATTTGATGAAGATAAACCGGCTGTTATGGGACACGGGCTTAGTATAGATACAATGCTTGCAAGTGCCAGGGCTTATATAAACGCTCTTAACAATTACATCCATATGAAAGATTTATTACAAAAAAAGATTAGCTATAAAGACAGTATTTAAAATTGAAAACAAACAATAAAAAATGTAAAATAATAATAAAAAAAACAGGACTGAGATGATAAAAGTAGCGATTTTAGGAAAACCGAACGTTGGGAAGAGTTCTCTTTTTAATAGAATTTTAAGAGAGCGTGATGCTATTGTTAGTGAAAAAGCTGGAACCACAAGAGATATAAAAAAAAGAGAAGTGAATTTGGATGATGATTTAGAAGATATTGTTTTGTTGGATACCGGTGGGCTTGAAGAGAGGGATGAGCTTTTTGATAAAGTAAAAGAAAAAGCCTTAAAAGTTGCAAAAGAAGCCGATATTATTCTTTATATGGTTGATGGGAAAACTCTTCCGGATGAGGAGGAGATAAAGTATTTTAGAAGTTTGCAAAAGCTTAATAAACATCTTATTTTGGTTGTTAATAAAATAGACAATGATAAAATGATGGAAAAAGTTTATGATTTTTATGAGCTTGGTGCTGATGAAGTGTTTCCTATTTCCGTATCTCACAACAGAGGAGTAGGGAAGCTTATAGAGAGAATTAAAGATTTTGTTCCGAAAAAACAGACTTTTGAAGTGAGTGAGTTTGAACAGGAAATTCCACTTGAAGACCTTTTAGCGGTTCAAGAGGATGAGAGTGAAAATTTAGAAGAGCTTAAAGAGATAAAAGTTGCAATTGTAGGACGTGTAAATGTGGGTAAAAGTTCTCTTTTAAACGCTCTTGTCGGAGAAGATAGGGTAATTGTAAGCGATGTTGACGGCACTACCATTGACCCTATTGATGAGAGTATTTATTATGAGGGGTGGAATATTACCTTTGTGGATACGGCAGGAATTAGAAGAAGAAGTAAAATAAAAGATATAGAAAAATATGCTCTTTTAAGAACCGAAAAAGTATTGGAAGAAGCCGATATAGCGATACTTGTACTTGATGCAAAAGAGGGCATAGTAGAACTTGACGAAAAAATCGGTGGTCTTATAGACAAACATAAAAACGGGGTTATTATCGTCGCTAATAAATGGGATGAAAATAAAGAGGAGTTTCATAAATTTAGAAAAGAGGTTTATTATAGATTTAAATATCTGGATTTTGCTCCGTTTTTGGCAGTAAGTGCGAAGACGGGTAGAAATATAGATAAACTTAAAAAAGAGATTATCAGAGTTTATCAAAACTATTCAAAAAGAATACCGACTTCCGTATTAAACGAATGGATAAAAGAGGCTACAATTAGACATCATATTCCAACGGATATTGGGGGTAAAGAGGTTAAAATTTATTATGCCACTCAATTTAAAACAAAACCTCCCACTATTGCCCTTATTATGAATAGAAACAAATTGCATTTTTCTTATAAAAGATATTTGGTAAACTTCTTAAGACAAAAAGATGATTTTACAGGTACGCCTATAGTGTTTGTACCAAGAAAAAAAGGAGAAAAATATGAAGAAACTTAGTATAGCTTTAATTACGGCAGGTTTAGTTAGTTTTGCGAGTGCGGATTTACTTAGTGTAAGTGCCGGTGTTGGATATTGGAAAGAGGGAATTAGCGGTTATGTAAAAAAAGATAGTACGATTAACTATTTTGGGACTATTTCGAATTATGGTGGTAATACCGGGTATTTAGGTTTAAAAGACGAGACTCATCCTTATGCATGGATTAAATTTATTCATCCTATTCCTTTTATTCCTAACGTAAAGTTGCAATATACGAAATATGATACATCAGGGCATAGTAATTATATTGCGGGAAATGTTAAAATCGGGGATGTAAATATTAATACGGCTTTAGTAAACGTTGATACAACTCAAACTGTTAAATCATATGACGCTACGTTTTTTTATGAATTTAAACCAGTTGTTGCTGATATAGAAGCTGGATTTGGTGTTGATTACTGGAAAGGTTATACAAGAATTTACGGTACTTCTCAATTAACCGGGCAAACTAAAGCATGGGTGGATAATAACTGGGAAGTGATTTTACCTTATCTATACGCTCATATTGAAACGATGAAGTTTTTCGGGTTTTCAGCTATTGCGAACGTAAAATGGGCAAAAGCCGGAGAAAATCATCATTATGATTATACGGGTGCTATTAAATATACAATTGATGTGTTGGGACCTGTTAATCCTTTTGTAAAAGTTGGATACAGATATAAAGAAGTTTACGGAGAGAGTGACGGAACTTCAACGCTTCTTAAATATAAAGGTGCATTTTTGGAATTGGGAGCTAAATTTTGAGAGTAGTTAGTGGAATGAGGCCAACGGGTAATTTACACCTTGGCCACTATTTGGGAGTTATTAAAAATTGGTTAAATTTAGAGGAAAATTACGATACTTTTTTCTTTGTAGCCGATTGGCACGCTTTGTCTACTAAATACGATGAAGGGCTTGATTTAAGAAAACAGAGTATCGAACTTGTAAAAGAGTGGATAGCTTGTGGAATTGACCCTAATAAATCCACTATTTTTATTCAAAGCGATATAAAAGCACACGCGGAGCTTTATCTTATTTTGAATATGATAACACCTGTTAGTTGGCTTGAGAGAAACCCTACTTATAAAGATGCAATGACTCAAGAGGAGTATAAGGAAAAAAACAATGCTGGATTTTTAACTTATCCGGTGCTTCAAACGGCGGATATTATTTTATATGATGCGAATTTAGTACCGATTGGAGAAGACCAAAGACCTCATTTGGAACTTGCAAGGGAAATTGTAAGAAGATTTCATCATCTTTTTAAAAAAGAGATTTTTACAGAACCTAAAGAGCTTTTGACTGAAACTGCAAGGCTTCCGGGGCTTGATGGTAGAAAAATGAGTAAAAGTTACAATAACGCTATTTATCTTTGTGACAGTGCTGAAGAGATTTGGCAAAAAGTCCGTAAAGCGAAAACAGACCCGGCAAGAATTAAAAAAACAGACCCGGGGCATCCGGAAGTTTGTATAGTGTTTGAGTATCATAAAGCTTTTTCAAGTGAAGATGAAGTAAAAGAGATTGAGAGTGCTTGTAGAGCCGGAAGTATAGGATGTGTGGAGTGTAAAAAAAGATGTGCCGCAAATATAGAAAAAGTAATAAGTCCTATTAGGGAGAAAAAAGAGTCTTTAAAAGATGATGAGATTGCGGGTATAATAGAAGCGGGGAAAACAAAAGCAAAAGAGATTGCTTTTAAAAAGATGGAAGAAGTTAATAAACTAATTTTTTAAAGGAGTAAAATGAAGTCTAAAAAGTTTTTATGTGCAGAGAGGTTGCATAGGTTTTTAATGTCTTTTATGATGATAATAATTTTAGTTTTATTGGCTAAAAGTTTCTTTACTATAGCACTTGCTTTATTGGCGTTTGTGTCGATTATGTTATTTATTTATGGTGTGTTTGATTTTTGCCCTAGTACTTGGATGCTTACGAAAATATTCGGTAGTTGTTATTGTGAATGTAAAAAAGAGGAGGAGTAATGGGAAGTATCAGTTATAAAGATGCCGGTGTTGATATTGATGCCGGGAACAGCTTAGTAGAAAAAATCAAACCTTATGTGAAAGAGACTTTTAATTCAAATGTAGTAGGTGGAATAGGTAGTTTTGCAGGGGCTTTTAGAATGCCTGGCGGCTATAAGAAACCGGTCCTTTTAAGTGCTACGGATGGGGTTGGGACTAAACTTAAACTTGCAATCGATGCAAAAAAATATGATACGGTCGGTATAGATTTGGTTGCTATGTGTGTAAATGATTTGATTTGTAATTTTGGAGAGCCTCTTTTTTTCCTTGATTATTATGCGACTGGTAAACTTGATGTAAAGGCAGCAGCTCAGACTGTTAAAGGAATTGCAGAAGGTTGTAAACAGGCCGAATGTGCCTTAATAGGTGGAGAAACGGCTGAAATGCCGGGGATGTACAGTGAAGAGGATTTTGATTTAGCCGGATTTGCAGTGGGAGTTGCAGAAGAGGATGAGCTTAATCCTAAAGTAAAAGAGGGCGATGTGTTACTTGCACTTCCAAGCAGTGGTATTCATTCAAACGGATATTCACTTGTTAGAAAGTTGTTTTTTGAGAAGTTGAATATGAAATTTGACGATGATTTTAACGGTAAACCTTTAATCGAAACGTTGCTTACTCCAACTAGAATTTATGTAAAAGAGTTTAAAAAGTTTAAAGATAAAATTAACGCTTTGGCTCATATTACCGGTGGTGGAATAGTAGAAAACCTTCCAAGAGTATTGCCGGATGATTTAGAAGCTGTCGTATATAAAGATAAAATAAAAGTGCTTCCAATTTTTGAATTTATGAAACAGTATGTGGATGAATCGGAAATGTATAGAACGTTTAATATGGGTGTAGGGTTGGTGTTGGCAGTTGATGACAAAAATGTAGATTATATCCTTTCAAATTCCGATGCGTATGTAATAGGAGAAATTAAAAAAGGTAAAAAAGGAGTAAACTTAAAATGAATCCCTCCCGTTTGCTCTCTAAAATTGTTGTAAAAATCGCTACTACAAAATTTCCTAAGTTTATTCAGTGTTTTATCAATAAAACTTACGTAAAGATTTTTGATATTGATATGGAGAATTTCATACCCGAAGATCCGTGTGAATATAAAACGTTAAATGAGCTTTTTATCCGTCATAAAAAATATATAGAGTTTTATGAAGATGAGGATATAGTTGTAAGTCCGAGCGATTCTTTGGTTATTGCTCACGATGAAATAGAGGAAGATGATTATGTGTATCAGATAAAAGGTAAAAAATATAAAATAAATGAGCTTATACCTTATGAAACAAAATTAAACGGAGGGCATTTTATAAATCTTTATTTATCGCCTAGGGATTATCACCGTTTTCACGCTCCTGTAGATATGGAAATTGTAAAAGCTACTTATATTCCTGGTACTCTTATGCCGGTCAAACCCTCCCAGCTTGAAAAAGAACTTGTATTTCCTAAAAACAAAAGAGTTGTTTTAAGATGCAAGGATAAAAAAGAGAGATATTTTTATTTTGTAGCCGTAGGAGCTATGATAGTCGGGAAAATTCATTTTAATTTTGATGAAAGGCTTCAAAGAGATTATGATGAAATTACGACTTTTGAGTATGAAACTCCTATTAAGATTAAAAAAGGGACTGAATTAGGAAGATTTGAGTTTGGAAGTTCTATTCTTCTTTTCTTTGGAGCGGATCATTTTAAATATTTAAATCAGCAAGATTACGTGGAAGTGGGAGATATTTTAGGTGAGATTTTTTAAACTTCTTTTTATTCCTCTTTTTCTTTTTGCCGTAGATAATCAAAAACTTTTGGATTGTTATGAGATTTTTGACCAAAAAAAAGCGGAACTTGAAGCCGAAGCCGAAAAGATTTTGGAACAAAAAGAGACTTTTGAGGCTTTGAAAAATACTTATATGGTTTTGATGAAGAAAAAAGAGAAGTATTTAAAAGAAAAGGAAAAAGAGTTAAACGCAACTCTTATTAAAATAGAAAATGAAAAGAAAAATCTTCAAGTGTTGATTAAAAAATATCAAGAAACATTGCAGGCTATTAAAAATGCTAAGCTTGATAAAATTACTAAAAGTTATGCAAAAATGAGACCTAATAATGCGGCTCAAATTTTATCTAATATGAAATCAAAAGAGGCACTTGAGATTTTACAAAAACTTCAACCTAAAGTTATGGCGAAAATTTTAGCTAAAATGGACCCTATAAAGGCTGCGAAATTAACGGAACTTATGCAAAAAGGTGATAATAATGAGAGCACAGATATTCCTAAGCGTTAACGGCGTTAAACATTTAATCGCCAAAGCTTTAACTGAATATATCGATTTTTCAAAGAGGGTTTATATAGCGTATGGTTCTACAAATGAGTATCTTCTTTATCATTTAGGAGTTAAAACAGATAAATCCTATGTGGCCGGATGTAATGTAAACTGCAGTTTTAATGTAACTAAAGATAGAAATAGACCTATTATTTTGCAAAATTTTAAGCTAATTGATATCAAAGATTTTGAAATTTCAAAAGATGATATTTTTATAAAAGGGGCTAATGCCTTGTGGTATGAAAACGGAAAAAAACAAACGGCAGTTGCTGCAGCCGATAAAAACGGAGGGACTTTTGGGAATTTTTATGTAAAAGCCGTTTGCCGAGGGGCTAAAGTAATTATTCCCGTTTCTCATGAAAAACTTATTCCCTATTTTGTTGAGACCTCTCAAAATGTTGATTTTTCAACTGGTGGTAAAATAGCTATGCTTAGGCTTTTTAGTGGAGAAGTGTTTAGTGAGATAGAGGCTTTTGAGGTTTTGTTCGGTTTAAAAGCGGAAATAATTTTAGCCGGAGGATTAAATGAGTCTCAAGGGGGAATAGGATTTTTGGTAGAGGGCAAAAGAGTAAAAGAAGCATTGGAGTTTGCTAATAGATATAATAAAATGGATGTTTTAAAAAAGGCCGAGTTTATTTATTAGTTGAATTTATAAAATCTGCTTTTTTTTTGGTAGAATTTCTTAAAAATAATCATAGAAGGTTTAATATGCTTATAAAAGAAGCTCAAGTGCCTTTCCTTGCCAGAAAAATAAGTATCGATTTGTTAAATAGTGGATATGTTACCTTTCCTAAAGGCATCGATAACGCTACAAAAGAGATAGAAGAGATTATTGCCGATGATGTTGCGTGGGAGAGGGAAATAGAGGATAAAGCCAGAGAAATTTTGGCTAAACAGGAAGAGGAAAACGAATTTTTATTTTATGATGTAGATAGACGCGAAGTGTTTAAGTTAATTAAGAAAAAAATCGCCGAGGAAGAGGGTTTTAATTTAAAAAAAGACGATAGAATCGACGATTTGTCTCACTTTTTGGTAAAAGAGCTGTGGGATAAAGAACTTATTGATTATGATGTGAGAGACGGAAAAATTAAAAATATTATTTTTAAATCCATTATGGAGTTTTTAAACAGAGAAATTGAAGCAAGAGATGCGGTTTATAAAAAGATTGAGAATTACAAACGTCCTTTGATTCCCGGAACTGAAGAATTTGAACTTGTTTTTCAAAGACTTTATAAGCAAGAACTTAGAAAAAGAGGACTTATTTAAAAGGATTGAAATGAAAATTAGTATTCTTTTGGCAAACGGAGAATTTTTTGAAGCTAAAGGTTTTGGGGCTGGTGGTACGGCAGTTGGGGAGATAGTTTTTAATACTTCTATGACCGGTTATCAGGAGATTATTACCGATCCTAGTTATGCCGGACAGTTTGTAGTCTTTACAATGCCAGAAATCGGAAACGTAGGTGTAAATAAAGACGATATGGAAAGTAAAAAAGCGTGGCTTAAAGGTGTGATAGTAAGAGAATATGTTGATAGTTATTCTAATTTTAGAGGTGAGAAGTCTTTAGGGGAGTTTTTAAAAGAAGAGGGAATTTTGGGAATTAGTGAAATAGATACGAGATATTTAACCAAACTCATAAGAAAAGAAGGTGCTATGATGATGATAGCATCTAGCGAAATTCACGATAAAAATGAACTTGAAAAGATTCTAAATTCTACTCCTACCATTCAAGAGATTGATTATATAAAAGAAGTGACTACACAAAAAGAGTATATTCATCCAAACGGTGCTTGGAATGATAAAACTATGAGTTATAATCCTAAAAAAACGGATAAAAAAATAGTAGTTTATGACTTTGGAGTTAAAAGAAATATTTTAAACGAGCTTACCGAAGCTGGGATGGAATGTATTGTCGTTCCTGCTTCAACTCCGGTTGAAGAGGTAATAAAAAGATATCAAAACGGTGAAATTCAAGGGGTGTTTTTAAGTAATGGTCCCGGAGACCCTCTAATTTTAAAAGATGTTCACGAAAAAATAAAAAAACTTCTTAATGCAAAAATTCCTATGTTTGGAATTTGTCTTGGACATCAATTACTGAGTATTTCTCACGGATATCCTACGTTTAAACTGAAATTTGGACACCACGGAGGAAACCATCCAGTTAAAAACTTTATAGGTAAATATCCGGAAGTTGAAATAACTGCTCAAAATCATAATTACAACGTACCGGAAGATATTGAAGAAATTGCCGAAGTTACGCATAAAAACCTTTTTGATGGAACAATTGAAGGTGTGAAATACAAAAACGAAAAAGTTTTTTCAGTACAACACCACCCGGAAGCAAGTCCGGGACCTAGAGATTCTAAGTATATCTTTAAACAATTTTATGAAATGATTTAAAATGAAGCCGGAGATTCTAAACAAACTGTTGTTTGGAGTTTTTGAGCTTTTTGTTTTGTTTGTGGCTGTTTTTGTATTAATCACTACGTTTTTGTCTTCTCCTCTTTTTTCTTTTATTCTTTTTTTGTTTTTAATCTATTTTGTTTACTATTTGGCACTTAAGTATTTTTTAAAAGAGTGAATCAAATCACTTCTTTTTGAATGAGATAAAGTAAAAGAATCCCAAAAACTATTCTGTAAATTCCGAATGCGTTTAGGGTAAATTTTTGAACGAATTTTAAAAACAGTTTGACTGCTATGTAGCTTGAAATGAAACTTACGATAAATCCTACGGCTAAGAGGGTTAAATTTTGGTTTGAAAAAGAGTGAATGTTTTTAAGCAGTTCATATCCGCTTACGGCAAACATTGTTGGGATTGCAAGTAAAAAACTAAAATCGGCAGCCGTTTTTCTGCTAAGACCACTTAACATTCCTCCTACAATTGTAGCTCCACTTCTGCTTGTTCCGGGAATTAGTGCAAACACCTGAAAAAACCCGATAATTAAAGCCTGTTTAAAAGTTACTGTTTCCACATCGTTTATTCTCGGTTTTTCTTTTTTATAAAGCCACTCTACAATAAAAAACACAATTCCACCTATAATAAACATATAAGCTACGGTTTTGATGTTAAAAAGTTCTTTTATCTGATGTCTTAAAAGAAAACCTATTATGGCCAAGGGTAAAAAAGCGAGTATTACTTTTTGCCAGAGTTTTATCTCTTTTAGATTGATTTTATCCAGATAGATTAAAACTATTGCAAGAGTTGCCCCAAGCTGGATGATTATTTCAAACGCTACGTTTTGAAGGGTTTGTTTAAGTCCTAAAAGAGTTGAAACTATTATCATATGGGCTGTTGAAGATATGGGAAGAAATTCGGTTATACCTTCGACTATTCCAAGAATAATACTATCTATTATTGTCATAAGCTTCCTTTTTTTATAAAATTGTATCTAAAAAGGGTGCAAATGAGAGGTAAATATTTAGTGGGATTGGGATTGGTGTTTTTAATAGGATGCAGCAGCCAAGCAAATACTCCTCAAAAAAGTACGACAAACAGTGTAAAAGAGACCCTTTTGGATAAATGTAAAAGAGAAAAACTGGCGTGTGAGACTAAATGTAAGGTTGAGTATTTAACTAAAGAGTGGAAATATAAACTTTGTATTTCAAAATGTTATACTATTTACGGGGCGTGTAAAACCGGAAAAGTAATAAAAAAAGGGTATGAAAAGACAAAAGAACTGATTAATAAGTAGCTATTTTTCTTCCAACAAACGGTTGAAAACTTTAAGAGTCATTTTAACGTCTTCTAAAGCGTCGTGGTAGTTGACGTTTTGTTTGCCGAAGAAAAACGCCACACACTCTTCAAGACGTGGCATTTTTTTCTTTTCAAGTACAACTATGTCGGCAGAATAGTACATCGTATCAAAAATAGGAATATCTATAAGATTTGGAAAATGGTTAGCTCTTTCAAGTTCTCTTTTTAAAACTCCAAAATCGTATAATACGTTGTGACCTACCACCATATCAAGAGAGTTAAAAATATTTAGTATTTTATTTTTTTTTTCTGTAAATGTGGGTTTGTTTTCTATGTCTTCTTGTTTTATTTTATGTATTTCATAAGCTTCCGAGCTTATTTTGGCTTTGGGATTTAGAAAATCGTAAATTTCTTCGGTTGTCATTGACGACATATCCTGAATTACAAAAGCGTATGAAATAATATAACCGTAAATATCAGTAGTTTCTGTATCAAATACGCCTATTTTTTGAATTTTGTTTTCTTGTGGAATTTTTGATAAATCATTAATATAATACTTTAAGAATTCTTTTGTTGAGAAAACTTTTTGTCTTTTGATGGGTTTGAATCTTTGAATTTTCCCTTCTTCTTCCAATACCACAGAAATTAAATAATCGTTATAGTTTCTGAAAATTACGTTTTCTTTAATATCTTTTTGTAAGCATTTTTGAAGGTAGGATTTGTCTTCTTTTAATTTTTTTATCGCATATTCTCTTGTTTTTTTGTTAAAAACCGTAGCGAGTCTTAACGTTTCTATTTTTTGAGGTAAATTCAACTTTCACCTTTTTTATGAAATTATACATTAGATATATTATTTTTTGTTAAAATTATTTATATTTAAAATGTATAATACCCCAAATGTTAAGACAATAATTTAAGAAATTTAAATTCCATCTATTAAGCTACTTTATGTAACTTTTTTTTATAAACATTCATAGGTTTATCATAACCAAGTGATGAATAAAATCTTTTGTTATTGTAAAAATCGATAAAGTTTTTTATACTTTCTTTCAACTCCTTGACATTTTCATACTCCTTAATATAAATCTCCTCCTATTTTAACATTCTGAAAAATATCTCAATTACAATATTGTCAATGGCTCTGCCTTTTGAATTCATTGAAATTTTGATACCATTGTTAAGGATAAACGTTAATATTATCTTTTTTGAGACTAATTTTTCTCTTTTTTGGTCTTAAACCTGCAATATTCATTAATCTCATAAGTCTGTGGACTTTATTGTGTCCTACTTTAAATCCTTCGGCTTTAAGCTATTTATGTATCCTTTTATATCCATAAACTGATATTTCGGAATATATCTCATCTATTTAATTCACATTGCCTCATTACTGATAAATTTTTAAGCTTGAACTCTATAAGGCTTTTTTTACTTGATGAGTCCAAGCTCTTTAGCTTTCCCACAGCCCAGTTCCTCTCTATCGTGGTCTTTCCAAATGTTTTTGCTAATTCCTCGTTCTCTTTTTCAAGTTTCTCGATTTTCTTTTATATTCTTTTGTGGTATTACTTAAATCAAATGCCAAAGAAGCGTTTTCTAAAAACTGATTTTTCCATTTTCTTAATGTTTGAACTGTTATCCCATTTGAGGTAGGTTTTCATAATGAAGTTTCTTTGATTTAGGGGTAGGAGAATGAAGAATTTTAATTTTCAATAGTTAAAAATTTTGTTAAAATTTTTATAAATGACATAAAAGAGTAGTTAATGAACCACTTTTTCATAACACCTATAAACTGTGGAAAAATTTTATATTCAAAAAGTAATGTAGAAACTCTACATCAGTTATATAATAAAAGATTGTTTCCTAAAAAGCTATATAACTATTTTATCTGCCCAAAAGGGGTTGGGCTTTTTATAAAAGAAAAAGAGAATATTAAAGATATTATTATTTTGTATAACGATAAAGAGTTTTTAAAAAAACTGCCGGACGAACCGTATGATTTTTATTTAAAAGCACTGGAGAGATATTTGAAAAAAGCAAAAAAACGTTTAGAAAAGGGAGATGGTATTTTTCTTTATTTTGAGAATTATAAATTTGAAATTTCAAAACATAAATTTTTTGTTTATGAAAACGACAAATTAATAGTTGAAAATTTTTTATCGGAAGTTAAATATAGTAAGCTTAATGAAGTGATATTAAATCCTTTTACCAATAAAAAAATCAGATTTTACGCTCCAAAGATAGTATATGAGTTTTTTGGGTTTTATTATAAAATTGCTAAATTCAGAAATAACCATAAAGATGTAAAAATAAAAAACGATTTTTTGTTATTGATTTATGGACTTTTGTATGTAGGAATTTTTTTTGTGTCCGTTTTTGGGATTATGTTTTTGCTTTGGTATATTGATGTTTTGATATTTAAAGAGTTTGACGCATTAAGAGCCACTATTGAGGGGATTATTGCAATAGCACTTGGTGATTTTATTTCGGATATTTTTGAATCGAAATTTTATTATTAAATATGATTTTAAAAATTACTCCTAAAAACACCAAAAAGTTTTTATATACTGCAATTTTTTATATTTCTTTTGCAATAATACTTTTTTTTATAAGTTGGAAAATAAACAACATTTTTAGTTACTTATTTTTTATTATGGCGGTTTTGTTTTTATTAAGAGGATATTTATATTTTTTTGATGCAAAAGAGTGTAAAGGCGAGGAGTGTGAGTTAAAAATAAAAAATGATGTTTTATATATTGATGATAAAAGTATAAATTTAAAAGGCAAATCTCTTTTTTTAGAATCTCAAAAATATGATGAATTATTTAAAGTTTTTTTATATGAAGAAAAAGAAATAAAAACTAATCTTCTTTTAAAAGCTGTTTTGGATGAAAAAGAATATATAGAACTTTTAAAATTAATAAAACATTATAAAAAACTCCCCCTTTATGTAGAAAAAACAGATGGTATTTTTCTTTGTAAAAATGGATTTGCAATTAATGGAAGGGAATTTTTTTATAATGAAATTTCTTCGATTGAGTGGGAGGTTAAAACATATAGATGCAGGTTTGGGATATGTAGTAGATATATTTTGGTTTATATCAGGTTAAAAGATGGTAATGTAGTTACAACTGATATTAAAGAGAAAGATTTAAATTATGCAAAACTTTTATATATTAAAGCTATTTTAAATAATGATAAATTAGAAATTTCAGGTAATAAAAATTTTGTTAAAATATTTAATAAGTTGATTGATAAAATTAGAAAAGACGGATGTGAAAATTTAATATAAAATAGTATTAGTGAGTTTTTTTAAAAATCTAAATTTTGGATATTAGGATGAAATTTTACAGACTGAATTATAAAACTTATACTGAAAATTATGATGAAAATCAGCTTTTTTTTGTTGAGCCTCCAAAAGAGATAGGAGAAGTGATTTCCGCAAAAAGCACTCTTTATCAAAAGCCTGAAAAAGACAAGGAATATTACAATACTTTTGTGGGTGATAAAGGTGTTGCGGTTTATGTATTAAAAAATGGAGAAATTAATGGAGAAATTATCTTTTACGATGATAAGTTTGAAGAAAATATTGAAAAATATAAGTTTTTAGAAGATTTTTACGCCGCTTCTTATATGGAGTATTTGAGTGAAGTTGCTGAGAAATTTCAAAAAGATTTGCTTGAAGGCAAAAGTGTTGAAATAAACAGTGGTAATTTAAAAATTGTTTTTTCAAAAAACGATTTTAAACTCTTTCAAAACGGAAAACTTGAAATTGACGGCCTTTATGGGTTTAAGATTGTTGATTTTGAGGTTGTTTTAACGGATTATGAGTTAAACAGTTTTATACTGCCTCTAAATTTAAAAACAAAAGCCCTGTTTGAAATATATTCAAGAATATATACCCCAGATAAAGAAAAATTCCAAAAAGCAAAAAACGAATTTACTAAAATCAAAAACAGAAAAATTAAAAGAAATCTTATAATTTCGGTAATTGCCGGATTTGTTATTGTGTTTGCTTTGTATATCAAAATTAAATATTCTTACCATTTTGAAAAGGAATACGACTTTTATAGTTTTTTTAACAACCAACTTTTTGGCGTAAGTATGGTGGGATTTTTGATAAGTGCAGTGTTATGGAAAATAGACTTTTTTAAGTATCTTGCTATAAGTATGGTTATAGTTTTTTTAGGATTTGTATTAACATATGATAAAGCCGAGCGTGATAAAAGAATTTATTTAGAAAATTTTTCAAATAAGCCTGTGACCGTAACGGTTAACGGAAAGAAATATACGATTGATAAACATTCTTCCGAAATGTTTGATTTTGGAAAGGGTAATGTAAAAGTTAACGGTTACGAAATAGATTACAAGGGATGTTATATAGTTAATCTAAATTACCCGAAATATTATTACAAATACGGACTTATTCAACACTTTTCTTTGAATGGAATAAGTTTTAATACTGTTACGATGATTGGGGAAATCGATGATAAAATTTATCAGATAGATAAACATCCAAACTGTTGGGTTACGAAAGTAAAAGAATATTTCGGAAGTGGTGAGTCTGAATATTACATTGAAGGTGTGAAAAAGGAGTAAAAAATGAAAGAGAAATTTATTGAAGCTTTTATTCAAAAAAACAGCGATTATTTTATTGAAAAGTTTAAAAGGTTTGAAGAAGGTAGAGTCATTTCGTGGAACTGGTGGGCTTTTTTTTTTGCCAGGGATTTATCTTTTATACAGAAAAGTTTATTTATGGGGATTTTTGATAATTGTAGGAAGAGTGCTTACTATGAAATTGCCTCTTTCGGGAATTTTTTGGGGAATAATTGTCGGAATGTTTGCCAATTATCTTATATACAAAAGATACAAAGCCTTACTAAAAGGAGCGGAAAATAGAGGACTAAATGAAGAGGAAACAATTGAATTTCTAAAAAGAGAAGGCGGGGTTAGTAAGTTTTTTGCAATTTGGGCGATAATAGCGGTTGGTTATAATTTGTTTGGCTTAATTTATATTCTTACTAACGGATAGGATAATGAAAAAATTAATTTTATTTTTTAGTTTTGTTTTATTGTTTGCAAAGCCTTTAATTATTAATGATTATATTTATGATGTAAAAATGCAAAATGATAAAATTTTTTTGCTCGGGAATAATGGAGTTAAGATATTTAAAAATTATAAACTTTATAAACATTACAAAAAAATAAAAGCAAGTGAGAAGATAAGTTTATATAAAAATTTTATTGCCGCAGCTGATTACAACAGGGTTTATGTGATTAATTATATAAACGATAATATAAAAACACTTGATTTTAAATATATTATTACCGATATTGGAATTTATGAGGGCAATTTATTTGTTGTTATAAATACGGGAATGCTATATAAATATGATTTAAAGAATTTAAATCTTTTGGCAAAAAGAAAAATAGCCAATAAAAAAGGCATCCATTATGCATTTAAAGTAAAAAACCATTTGGTTATGGCATGGTATGGCAATAAAGTAAAAGTTTTTTCTGATGAATTATACAACCATAATATTTATAATGATGAGTTTTATATAATAGCATGCAAAAAGCCTACGATTTTGCAAAGTTATTTGGTTTATCAAATGAAAACTCATCTAATTTTTGTAGAACCTAAGATACAAAGTGTGGATTATTATAGCGATTTTGATGATTATTTGATTGTAAATTTAGGAGGTGAAGTGGTTGTAACTACTTTTCAAGATTCCGCTAAACTTCATATACCAATAAAAGGGTATGCTAACTATTTAGGAAATATAGAAAATCAATTTTATTTTGTAGATGATAGGTATGATTTTAAAAATTATAAAGAATGTCCTAATATATTATTTAAGCTTAATTTTGGAGGGTTATATAGCAGTGTTAAATATTTAAAAAAAGTACCATATGACAGAGGATTTATAGTAAATGGCAAAATTGTCGGGTTTGATTCACATCATATATGGATTGATAACAAACTGATAATAAAGAGTGTTAAGAATGATTAAGTTTATTATTAAAATTAAGGAGTGTGGATATGAAAGATAAGGGTTTGAGCTTTTTACAAACTGTAATAGCCGGGACTAGTGGTCTTATTGTAGCTGAAATTTTTAACTCAGAGGGAATTTTTCATCTTGTAGTAATGATTATAGGATTTGTGGTTGTGAGTGTTTTGTGTGAGATTGCTTTTGCAGTGTTGGCTGAAAAAATAAGTACGAAAAAATTAAAAATTATGGGCTGGATACTTTTTGTGGTATTAGTAATAATTCTTTCATATTTTAAAAGTAAAAATGCCGGGTATTTTTAAAATTTGTAACAAAATCATCTAAAAAAACATTACGAGAGCCCATCAGATTAACTGTGTAAATCCTAGAATAAGTTGCTAAAATAAAAAATAATCTTGAAAGGATTTACACATGGGAATTTTAAATATTGAAGAATACAAAAGAAGACTTGAATCAGGAAATCCTGTAACAATAGAAGAACTTGAAAACGAACTGAAAATATTAATCAAAGAGATGATAGAGACTGCAACCCAAGGTGAGCTTACTTCCCATTTAGGCTATGAAAAGAATGAAAAATCAGATACCGGTAATTACAGAAACGGATACGGTAAAAAAAGCGTAAAATCCAAATACGGGGAAATAGAAGTAAATATTCCAAGAGACAGAAATTCAACGTTTAAGCCAAAGTTATACCAATTCCAAGATATTTAATCGATATGGGAATACTAAGATATGATAGATTAATCAAAGAGAGTAAAGAAGAGTTGGAGGAGTTGTTAAAAAAAGAGAGAGATGTAAGGGTACATAGAAGAATAAAAGTTATTTATCTATTAAAAAAAACACCAAAGATTCAATTAAAAGATGTAAGTGAAAAATTAGATATAAACGTACAAACAGTAAAGAAATATTGGGGGCTATATAAGAAAGGAGGGATAGAGAATTTAAAGCTCAAATATAAAGGAAGAATACCAAGATTAAATAAAGAGGAATTTAACAAAGAATTATCTATAAAGACGATAAGTTATTGGTGCAAGAAATTAGGTATTAAAAAAAAAGGGCAGACCTTCAAATATCAGTAAAGATGAGAGAAGAGTAGAAGAATTTAAAGAAAAAAGAATTAAAGAAATAGTAAAGAATACCCCAAATGCAAGAATAATGTTTTATGATGAGAGTAGATTTGGACTAATAACAAGTGTAGGGAGGAAATGGACAGCAAAAGGAGTAAAGCTAATAATACCATATCAACAAAAATATAAATATTTTTATTTATACCAAGCAACGGATATAAAAACAGGTAAGGATTTTTCAATGCATATGTCGCATTTAGATAGTGTTTGTTTTAATGAATATTTAAAA